>JACCDX010216768.1_pt1 | contig 29258 bp, 26 predicted proteins | sample 7449681 | NCBI WGS metagenome assembly JACCDX01 (sample SAMN15323450, study PRJNA562643) | freshwater metagenome | isolation source: river surface water | place: USA:Blue River Watershed | collected 2017-08-18
ATCCGCGTCACGCACAGGCTGGACGATCTGCCCGGTTGGGTCGCCGACTGGCAGTTTGTCCAGGCAAGGCGCGCTGTACAAACATAAAAATCCGTCATCTCCGCAACGCATTTGTCCATGACAAAACGGCGTCGGCAGGGTGCCGCATGTCGTCGGCGGACGCTTGTCCAGCACAGCCTCCGTATCGTCGAAACAGGGGCTAAATCTCGCGCCATTTCAACCGTATTCCCCCATCGCGCGGTCGATAAAGTGAGCCAGCTTCCGCCTGACCAAGGAAGCCGGAACCGCAACCGCGCGACGCACGGCACCCTTCGGCAGCCGGCCATCCCCGCAAACTTTTTACGCACAACGACGAATGGCTATCCTGAAAAAATCCTCGAACCTCAGCCCGGCGCCCCAAACCGACAGCGTCCGGCCGCAGGCTGTGTCCACGCGTGAGGCGGACGCCCAGCGCAAGCGCGCACGCACCCTCGCCAAGCAGCAGCAGGCAGCCGAGCGCATCGCCGCCGCGACAGCACAGCTGTCGGCCGGCATCAACGAGGCCGCATCGGCGTCGCAGGAGCTCAAGCGCTCGTCCGACCTGATTGCCAGCGGCGCCGAGCAGGCGTCCAGCGCCGCGCAGGAATCGCTGGCGGCAATCACCCAGATCGAATCGGCGATCATCCAGCAGCTGCAGGCTGCCAATGTGAGCCAGGAAAAGATGGACAGCAGCCAGTCGCTGGTGGCGCGCACCAGCGCCGACATCGCCAATCTGGTCGCCAACGTGAGCATCGCCGCCGAGCGCCAGGGCGCGTCGGTGACCATGGTCGCCGAGCTGGAAAAGCAGGCCGCCAACATCGGCGAGATCGTCAAGGCCGTCGCGCGCATCGCCGATCAGACCAACCTGCTCGCGCTGAACGCTGCCATTGAGGCCGCGCGCGCCGGCAAGCACGGCAAGGGCTTCGCGGTCGTGGCCGACGAAGTGCGCACGCTGGCCGAGACTTCGGAGAAAAGCGCCAAGCAGATCCAGGAGCTGGTCGCGCAGATCCAGCAGGAAGTCAAAGTCATCGCCGAAGGCATCGGCCAGTCGGCCAGCACCGTGCTGAACGAGGTCGAGAACGGCAAGAAGATCACGCTGCAGCTCGAGCAGATGCGTGTGGACATCATCGAGATCGTTGCCGGCGTGAGCGAGATCGCCACCGGCGCGCAACAGTCCAGCACGGCGGCCAAGCTGGCGCTGCGCGGCGCCGAGGAAATCGCCGCTGCCGCGCAGGAACAGACCGCCGCCGCCGAGGAATCCGCGAAGACCGTCAACGAGCAGAGCCAGGCGCTGGCCGAAGGCGAACAGTCGACGCAGGGCCTGGCCGACCTGTCCGAAGAACTGAAGAATTCGACCGACGTCGCCAAGGACGCCGAAGGCGTCGCCTCGGCCGCCGAGGAGCTGGCGTCGGCAGTGCAGGAGATCAACCGTTCGGGTGGCCAGATCATGGCCGCGATCGAACAGATCCGCAAAGGCGCGCAGCTGCAGGCCACCACTACCGGTGAAGCCGCCGCCGCGATCGCGCAGATCGAGAAGGGCGCGCAGATCGCGCAGGACCGCGCCACGAGCAGCAGCGAAAAGCTCGGCAGCATCCGCAACCTGCTGACGACGAACAAGGACGGCGTGGACGGCCTGATCGCCGGCATCACCACGTCGGTCGACGCGTCGCGCACCAGCCTGAAACAGATCAAGGAACTGGAGCTGGTGTCGCGCCGCATCGACAAGATCGTCGACGCGATCACGACTGTCTCCATCCAGACCAACATGCTCGCGGTGAACGGCTCGATCGAAGCCGCGCGCGCCGGCGAATACGGCAAGGGCTTCGTGGTCGTCGCCACCGACATCCGCAACCTCGCGCACGACTCCGCCGAGAACGCCGACCGCATCAAGGACCTGGTGAAGGCCGTGCAAGACCAGATCGGCGTGGTCGGCCGCGACCTCGACGAGATCATGGCCTCGGCCATCGGCGAGGCCGAGAAGGCCAAAGTCACCACCACCGCGCTGGAGTCGATCGAGGCGGACGTGCGCGAAGTCGAGACCGGCGCCACCACCATCCTGTCGGCCGCCGGCGAGATCGCCGCCGCGTCCGGCCAGGTGAAGCGTGGCATCGACCAGATCTCCACCGCCGCGCAGGAAGCCGAGAAGGCCGCCACCGAGGCCGCCGCCGCTGCCAGACAGCAGGCGCAGGGCGCGGAGGAACTGGCGGCTGCGATCGAGGAGATCGCGTCGCTGGCCGATGAACTGCAGAGCGTCTGATCCGGCAGCGGAACCACGGACAGGAGCCATCAATGACTGAGATTCTCGCGCAGCCGGAAGCTGCCGATGCGCAGGACGCAACCGACGTCGCTTCGGACCACCGCCAATTCGTGAGCTTCATGGTGGGCAACGAAGTGTTCGCCGTCGACATGGCGCCGGTGCAGGAAATCATCCGCGTGCCGGACGTCGTGCGGGTGCCGCTGGCGCCGCCCACGCTGGACGGACTGGCCAACCTGCGCGGCGAGGTGCTGCCCATCATCAGCCTCGCGCGCATCTTCGGCTTTGCCGAACGTGATCATGACGACGCCACCCGCGCGGTCGTGATCGACCTCGGCCAGCCGCTCGGCTTCGTGGTTGACCGCGTCGCCAGCGTGCTGTCGGTCGAACCGCGCCAGATCGAGGGAACCGAAGGCATCGCCGCAGCGGTCGATACCGAGCTGTTGCGCGGACTGCTGAAGGACGTCGGCGGCCACTCGATGATCATGGTGCTTGATTTCGCGAAGCTGATCGAGCGCGAATTCGGCGACGTGCACGCGCTGGCCGCGTCGCGCGGCCACGAGTCCGGCGGACGCCGCGCCGAGTCCGATGCCGACGCCGAGTCCGGCAAGGCAGCCGACGAGCTCCAGCTGGTCAGCTTTGAGGTCGCCGGGCAGGAGTACGCGATCGGGATCGAGGACGTGCAGGAAATCGTGCAGGTGCCCGCGCAGATCATGCACGTGCCGCACAGCCAGCCGCATGTGCTCGGCGTGATGACCCTGCGCAACCGCCTGCTGCCGCTGGTATCGCTGCGCAACCTGTTCGCGCTGCCGTCGCAGGAGCCGGACGAGCACAGCCGCGTGGTCGTGGTCGCGCTGGACGGCATGTCCGTCGGCGTGGTCACCGACTGCGTCAACGAGGTGCTGCGCGTGGCGCGCTCGGTGGTCGACGCGATGCCGGGCCTGCTCGCGCGCCGCGACGACATGGCCGACATTGCCGAGATCTGCCGCATCGACAACGGCGCGCGTCTGGTGTCGATCATCTCCGCGCAGAAGATGTTCCGCACGAGCGCGGTGCGCACCGCGATCGCCGGCGCCGACCGGCTCAACGACGATCTGGAACAGGAAGACGACATGGCGGAAGACAAGGGCCGCGACGACGAAGAGCAGGTCGTCGTTTTCAGGCTCGGCAAGGAAGAGTTCGGCGTGCCGATCGACAGCGTGCAGGAAATCGTCCGCGTGCCGGACGAGCTGACCCACGTGCCGAAGGCGCCGCATTCGGTCGAGGGCGTGATCAACCTGCGCGGCGCGGTGCTGCCGGTGGTGGACCTGCGCCGCCGCCTCGGCCTGCCGCAGGTCGAGCGCAGCGATCGCCAGCGCATCATGGTGTTCCTGGTCGCCGGCGTGCATACCGGCTACATCGTCGACTCGGTCGCCGAGGTGCTGAAGGTGCATGCATCCGACATCGAGCCCTCGCCCAGCCTGTCGTCCGAGCAATCGACGCTGCTGGCGCGCATGGCCAACCTTGACCGGCAGAAGCGCATGGTGCAGCTGATCGATCCGTCGCACCTGATGGGCCGCGACGAACTCGGCCAGGTCGCCACGCTCGGCAAGGACTGAGCGGGGAGGAGGGGGCTGCATGTTACGCCTGCTGATCGTCGACGATTCGGCGCTGATGCGCCGGCTGCTGTCGGCCATGTTCACTGACGAGCCGGACATCGAGGTGCGCACTGCGCGCAACGGCCGCGAAGCGATCGAGATGAACCTCGCGTTCGAGCCGCACGTGATCACGCTCGACATCAACATGCCGGAAATGGACGGCCTGACCGCGCTGTCGCACCTGATGGTGCAGCGCCCGGTGCCGGTGGTGATGCTGTCTTCGCTGACCGAGAAGGGGGCGCTGGCGACCTTCGAGGCGCTGAACCTCGGCGCGGTCGATTACCTGCCCAAGCCGGACGGCACCATCTCGCTGTCGATCGACACGCTGAAAGAGGCCGTGATCGAGAAGGTGCGGGCGGCGGCGGGCGCACGCGCGCCGCGCGGCCGCGCCAAACCGTCGCGGCCGGCGCGTACCGCCGTGCGCGCGCCGGCGAAGGAAGCGCCGCCGGCGAGCGGCACTGCGGGCAACGGGCCCGACGGCCTGCTGCTGATCGGCGCGTCGACCGGCGGTCCGCGCACGCTCGAGACCATTCTGAGCGCACTGCCGGCGAATTTTCCGTGGCCGGTGCTGGTTGCGCAGCACATGCCGGCCAGCTTCACCGGCCCGTTCGCGCAGCGCCTCGACAGCGTCTGCGAACTGCGGGTGATCGAGGCGTCGTCGCTGCAGCTGCTGAGTCCCGGCACCGTCTATATCGGCCGCGGCGCGGCTGACCTGCAGCTGGTGCGCCGGCTGTCCGGGCTGGCGGTCACGTCGAAGCCGGAAAACCCGTCTTACCTGTGGCATCCGTCGGTTGAGCTGCTCGGCCGCTCGGCGCTGCAGCACATGCCGGCCGAGCGGATCGTTGCCGTGATGCTGACCGGCATGGGCCATGACGGCGCGGAGGCGTTCGCCGAGATCGGTGCGCGCGGCGGAAGGACGATTGCCGAGTCCGAAGCATCGGCGGTGGTGTTCGGCATGCCGGCCGAACTGATCCGTCGCGGCGGCGCACAGCGCATCCTGCACGCGCAGGAGATTGCCGCACAACTGATGGAATGGACAAACGTGATGTCAAACGAGGGGGCGACTGCCTGATGGGACTGAAAAAGCACGGGCAGACCGAAGCCGCGCCGGCCGAGCGCCGTCGTGCGCCGCGCGACCTCGCTGGGCTGGCTGAACAGCTGGCGACCGGTACGCCGATGATGCGGCGCTGGGCCGTGCGCGACCTGCTCGAACTGGGGGGCGACGAACCGCGCACGCTGCTGTGCGCGCACCTGGCGCAGGAAGACGATGCATCGGTGCGCGAGGTGCTGCTGACCGCGCTCGGCCGCCTGCGCGGCGCCGATGCGGTGGCTGCGCTGGTGACCTGCATGCGCAGCGAGGACGCTGCGCTGCGCAACCATGCGATCGAGGTGATGAAGAGCATTCCCGACGAGGTCGGCCCGCTGATGCGCGGCCTGCTGACCGACGCCGACGCGGATGTGCGCATCCTCGGCGTGAACGTGCTCGAATCGCTTCGCCATCCGCAGGTCGAGGCTTGGCTGATCGACGTGATCGAGCACGACGCCAACGTCAACGTCTGCGCGGCCGCGGTCGACCTGCTCGGCGAAGTCGGCACGGCCGCCTCGCGCGAACCGCTGGCGCGGCTGCTGCAACGCTTCGCCGGCGAACCGTACATTGCGTTCGCCGCCGGCATTGCGCTGGCGCGCGCCGCGCAGGAATGAGGGCGGATGGACCCGATCACGATCAGCGCCGACGACTTCCTGAAGTTCCGCGAATACTTCTACCGAAAGACCGGCATACGCTTCGACGACGCCAAGCGCTACTTCGTCGACAAACGGCTCATCGAGCGCATCCGCGCCTGCGACTGCAGGGACTTCCGCGACTACTTCGCGATGCTGCGCTTCGAGGCCAGCGGCGCGGAGATGCAGGCGCTGACGAATGCGATGACGGTCAACGAGACCTATTTCTTCCGCGAGGAATATCAGTTCGACTGCCTCGTTGACAGCATCCTGCCGGAGGTGGTCGCCGGGAAGAAGCCGGGCGACACCGTCCGCATCTGGGTGATCCCGTCGTCGTCCGGCGAGGAAGCGTATTCGATCGCGATGTGCCTGCTCGAGCGCTGGAAGGGCATTGCGGAGTGGGACGTGGAGATCATCTCGTCCGACATCGATACCGGCATCCTGCAGAAGGCGCGCGCCGGCCGCTACAGCGCGCGCTCGGTGCGCGGCGTGCCGCCGGACTACCTGCAGAAATACTTCCGCCGCGACGGCGCCGAATTCCAGATCAGCGACGACCTGCGCGAGAGCATCGAGTTCTCGCGCGTGAACCTGATGGACGCAGCTGACGTGCGCAGTTACCGGAATTTCGACGTGGTCTTCTGCCGCAACCTGCTGATCTATTTTGACGACCTGTCGCGCAAGCAGGCGGCCGAGACATTTTTTGACGCATTGAACCCCGGCGGATTCATCTGCCTCGGCCACTCCGAATCGATGAGCCGCATCTCGTCGCTGTTCCGGGTGCGCCGCCTGCCGCAGGCGATCGTCTATCAGAAACCGCTGGAGAAAGCATGAAACGTATATTGGTGGTCGATGATGCGGCCACGGTCAGGCTGTACCACCGCCAGATATTCGAGCAGGCCGGCTGGGAGGTCGACGAGGCCGTCAATGGCGTCGAGGCGATCGAGAAGGCGCTGGTCACGGCCTATGACCTGTACCTGGTCGACGTGAACATGCCCAAGCTCGACGGCTATGCGTTCCTGCGCGAATTGCGCAGCCAGCCGGTCGCGCAGGCGCCGGCCATCATGGCCTCGACCGAGGCGGCCGAAGCCGACTGCCTGCGCGCCTACGAAGCCGGCGCGAACCTGTACCTCGTCAAGCCGACGCGGCCCGAACAGCTGCTGCTGCATGTGCGCGCACTGCTGGGGGAGGCGGACGCATGAGCAACGCGGTACTGGAGCAATTTCTCGTCGAGTCGCGTGATTTCCTGCAAACCATAGGCGAGCGCATCCTGCAGCTCGAAAAGTCGCCCGGCAGCGCCGAACTGATGGACGACTTGTTCAGGGCGGTGCACACGCTCAAGGGCAATTGCGGGCTGTTCGACTTCCCCGAAATGGGACGCGTGCTGCATGCGGCCGAAGACGTGATGACGGCGGTGCGCGAGCAACATCTGGGCTACGGGCAGGCGGTGGCCGACCGGCTGCTGGACGGCATGGACCTGGTCGCGACCCTGCTCGACGAGATCGAGGAGCTCGGCCATTGCGACGCAGCCCATGCCGGCCGCTCGGCGGCGCTGGCGGCGGCGCTGCGCGCGCTGCTTGCGCCTGCAGAATCTGCCGCGCCATCGCTGCAGACTGCGCCGGCGGCGTTGGCCGAGGGGCCCTTGACGTCCGCCGCAGTCATCGCCGCCGACGAGGCCGCTGCGCTGCTGGCTTCATTTGACGCCGCGTCGCGGGCTGCCTGCGCGGCCGTGCTGGCGCAGGGCGGACGCCTGCGGCAGGTGCGCTACGAGCCGGAGCCGGAGTGCTTCTTCAAGGGAGAAGACCCGTTCCATCAGGCGCGCCAGCTGCCGGGCCTGCTGGCGATGAAGATCGACGCCGCAGCACCGTGGCCGGACGGCGAGGTCGACATCTATCGCTGCAACCTGCGCTTCGAGATGCTGTCCTGTGCCGGCGCGGACGAATTGCTCGAACATTTCCGCTATGTGCCTGAACAGGTGGCGATCGCCGACTTCGACATGCCCGCGCCGCACCCGGAGCACGCGCCGTCGCGCTCGGCCGAGGCCGACGCGGTGATCGCAGCGCAGCTGCAGATCCTGTCGCTGCCCGACCAGGTCGCGTGGCTGGCTGGCCGGCTGCGTGCGGTGGCGGCCGTGCTGACGGCGCTGTGCCGCACCTTGTTTGGGCTGCATCACCTGCAACCGCTGCAGTCCGCGCTGGACGAGTCGCTGGCGCAGAACAGCTCGGCGCCGCTGCGCGACTGGCTAGGCCAGCGGCAGGCCGAGCTGGCGCCGGCAACGACGGCGGATGCGCCGAGGCTGCCGGACGGCACCGCGCCGCCTGTCCCGGCAACTGCCGCAGCGCCGCTTGCCCCGCCGGCCGCCGGCGAAGCGGCCGCGCTGAAAAAGGGCGACGAGCCGGCCGGCGCGCGTACGCTGAAAGTTGAACAGGCGCGCATTGACCACCTGATGAACCTGATCGGCGAAATGGTGGTCGCGAAGAACGGGCTGCCGTATCTCGCCACGCGCGCCGAAACCGTGTTCGGCACGCGCGAGCTGGCGCGCGAGATCAAGGCGCAGTACGACGCGATCAACCGCATCTCCGGCGAGATGCAGGACGCGATCATGCGCGTGCGCATGATGCCGGTGTCCTTCATCTTCCAGCGCTTCCCGCGGCTGGTGCGCGACCTGTCGCGCAAGCTCGGCAAGGACGTCGCGCTGGTGCTCGAAGGCGAGGACACCGAGGCCGACAAGAACGTGATCGAGGCGCTGGCCGATCCGCTGATCCACATCGTCCGCAACAGCCTCGACCACGGGCTGGAGACGCCCGCGCAGCGCATTGCGGCCGGCAAGGACGCCGACGGCAAGCTGATCATCCGCGCGTCGCAGGAAGGCGACCGCGTGCTGATCGAGATCATTGACGACGGCAAGGGCATCGATCCGGAAGCGGTGAAGCGCAAGGCGGTCGAGAAGGGCCTGGTCAGCAGCGACGTCGCGGCGCGCATGGGCGCGCAGGAAGCCGTGAACCTTGTGTTCGCCGCGGGCTTCTCGACGGCCGAGGCTGTGTCCGACCTGTCGGGGCGGGGCGTCGGCATGGACGTGGTGCGCGCCACCGTCGAGCGACTCAGCGGCAGCGTGTCGATCGACAGCCGTCCGGGAGAAGGCACGCGCATCGCGCTGTCGCTGCCGCTGTCGATGGCTGTCACCAGCGTGATGATCATTGAGTCCGGCAGCCAGCTGTACGGCGTGCCGATGGACGCGGTTGTCGAGACGGTGCGCGTGCCGAGGCAGCGTGTCACGCGGATCCGGCACAGCGACGCGACCGTGCTGCGCGACCGGCTGGTGCCGCTGCGCCCGCTGAACGACCTGCTGGCGACCGGAGTCGCGCAACAGCTGAACGAGGACGACGAGGCGGCGGTGCTGGTCACCCGCCATCAGGATGAACTCGTCGGCATCGTCGTCGACGACTTCCGCGAGGTGGCCGACATCATTCTCAAGCAGATGTCCGGCTTCCTTTCAGGGCTGTCCGGCTATGCCGGCTCGGCGCTGCTGGGCGACGGCACGGTGCTGATGGTCCTGAACACGAAGGAATTGCTGGCATGCCCATGAATTTTTCCGATGACGCGGTCGTCGTGGCCGACGTGGCCGGCATCGATGACGCGGAGGCGCTGCTGGCGTGGCTGCAGCAGCGCCCCGGCGCCGGCGTCGACCTGTCCGCCTGCAGCCACCTGCATGCCAGCTGCCTTCAGGCGCTGATGGCCGGCGGCGCGCGCGTCAGCGCCTTCCCGGCCGACGCCGCGCTGGCTGCGTGGCTGCGCCACACCCTGAATCAAACCAACGAGGAAACTGCAACACCATGAACAAGACCATCATGATCATCGATGACTCGGCCACCATGCTGATGAGCCTGCGCAATACGCTGCAGGTCGCCGGCTTCGGCGTCGTCAGCGCATCCGACGGGGTGCAGGCGCTCGAGCAGCTGAAGAAGGCGCCGAAACCGGACCTCATCATTACCGACATCAACATGCCGAACATGGGCGGCATCGAGTTCATCGGCAAGGCGCGCGCGACTGCGGGCTTCCGCTTCACGCCGATCCTCGCGCTGACCACCGAGAGCCAGCAGGCGCGCCGCGACGAGGCCAAGAAGCTGGGCGCCACCGGCTGGCTGGTGAAGCCGGTGCAGGGCGGCGACCTGGTGAAGGTCATCCGGCAGGTACTGCCCGGAGCCTGAGCATGGACGTTGCACCCGAGCGTACGGCGGCCGTGCGCCGCGCCGTGCTGGCGGCCGCGTTGCTGGCATCCTGCACACTGGCGCTGTTGCCGCTCTATCCGCTGACGGCGGCGCCGGACGGCGTGCGCACCTTGCTGGCGCTGCTGGTCGCGTTCGCGCCGGGCGCGTGGTTCGCGCTGCGCAACGGCACCGCCACGCCTGACGGTCGCGCCGACGCCGGCACGCTGGTCGCTCCGCACGAGCAGCTCGACCGCGCGCTCGACGACAGCCTCGGCCTCGTGATCGGCGACACCGAGACCAGTGCAATGGCCATCATGCAGCAGCTGCGCGAGCTGCACGACGCCGCTGCGGCGCTGGTCGCGCTGCTGGCCGAGTCGCGTGCCGAAGCCGAACGGCTGGACGGCGAGATCGCGGACGGGCTGGCCATGCTGGCCGGCATGCGCGAGCTGATCACCGATCTGCCCGACAAGATCAGCGAGAACCTCGGGCATGTGCGCGCCGTTGCCGGCCAGATCCGCGAACTGAACGGGCTGGCCGAGCTGGTCCAGTCGATCAGCATCCAGTCGCACCTGCTGGCCATCAATGCGGCCATTGAAGCGCATCGCGCGGGCGAGCAGGGCCGCACGTTCCGCGTGGTGGCAAATGAAGTGAAGAATCTTGCCGCCAATTCCGGCCGCGCTGCGGCCGAGATCGGCGACCGGCTGTCATCAACGTGGAACGCGGTCGAGGCCGGCATGCAGTCCGGCGTTGACGACTCGCTCGAACAATTGCAGCAGATCGCGCGCGTAGCCGACTCGATCCGCGCGCTCGAACAGAAGCACAGCGATTTCAGCGCCTACTACCGTGCGCAGTTTTCCGCCGTGACCGAGCATAACCAGGCGCTTGCGCGCGACATCGTCGATGCGCTCGGCCGCGCGCAATATCAGGATGTGGTGCGGCAGACCATCGAGCGCATCCGCGCCACGATGCAGCGTCGCAACGCCATCCTCGGCGCCGCGCTGTCCGCCGGCGGCGACGCCGCGCAGGCCGCCGCATCGCTGGCCTCGCTGGGCGACGAATACCAGCGCGACGAGCAGCGCCACTCGAATGCAGACCGCTCGCAGGGCGGCTTCACGCCGGCCGGCGAACTCACGATCGAACTCTTCTGACAGGAAAACAATGAGCTTGCTTGCAAAACACAATGTCACCTTCGCGGGTCGCGGCGAACGTCCGCTGGTCTTCATGCACGGCTTCGGCTGCGACCAGAACGTCTGGCGGCATGTGACGCCCGAGTTCGGCGACGACTACCGCATCGTGTTGTTTGACCACGTCGGCGCCGGCAAGTCGGACCTGTCGCAGTACGACGCCGGCAAGTATGCCGACCTGCAGGGCTATGCGGATGACCTGATCGCGCTGGTGCGTGAACTCGGGCTGCACCAGCCCGTCGTGGTCGGCCATTCAGTCAGCGCGATGATCGCGGTGCTGGCGGCGGTGCGCGAGCCCGCGCTGTTTTCGCAGCTGGTGCTGCTCGGACCGTCGCCGTGCTACCTGAATGACGGCGACTATCCCGGCGGTTTCGAGCGCAAGGACATCGACGAGCTGCTGGCCGCGATGGACAGCAATTTCTTTGGCTGGTCGAGCATGATCACGCCGGTCATCATGGGCAACCCGGGCCGGCCGGAACTGGCCGGCGAACTGAACGAGAATTTCTGCCGTACCGACCCGGCGATTGCGCGGCAGTTCGCGCGCGTCACCTTCCTGTCCGATTCGCGCGCCGAGCTGCCGAAGCTGACCGTGCCGTCGCTGATCGTGCAGTGCACGTCCGATGCGCTCGCGCCGGCCGGCGTCGGCGATTACATGCACGCTTGCATGCCGGGCAGCACGCTGTCGGTGCTGTCGGCCACCGGCCATTGCCCGCACATGTCCGAACCATCCGACACGATTGCAGCGATCAAGGCCTGGCTGGCTTAAGTGAACATGACGACGGGACTTGACGCTGCCGGGCATGACGGCTGGATGCTCGGACAACTGGCTGCACAGGGGCTGGTCGGGCTGGCGCTGCTCGACGGGCAGCGCAACGTCGTTCATGCGAACCGCACGCTGTGCAACTGGCTCGGCCATGCGCCGGACGAGCTCAGCGGCCGCAATTTTCGCGAGCTGATGAGCCGTGGCCGGCGGCTGTTCTTTGACACGCAGCTCGAACCGATGCTGCAGCTTCACCATGCATGGCGCGAAGTGGCGCTCGAGCTGGATGCGCGCGACGGTTCGACGCTGCCGCTGATCGCCAGCGCGGCGCGTTGCGAAAACCAGCCCGCTGACGGTCGGCCGCAGGTGCTGGTGACGATGTTCCGCGCCACCGAGCGGCGCCGCTACGAGCAGGAGTTGCTGCGCGCGCGCAAGCAGGCCGAAGAAAGTGCGCTGGCGCTGTTTGACGAAAAGGAGCGCGCGCGCGTGACGCTGGAGTCCGTCGGCGAAGGCGTGCTGGTGGTGGATGAGGCCGGCAAGCTCAGTTACCTGAACCATGCGGCCGAGCAGCTGACCGGTCTGTCGCGCGCGTCGGCCGCCGGCCTGCCGATTGAAACCGTGCTGCCGCTGTTGCACGAAGTCGACTCGTCTGCCTGCCATCCGGTGCGCATCGCGCTGCAGAGCCCGGGCGCGCCGCAACGGCTGTCCGGCCTGTTGCCGGTGGCCGGCGGTGAGCCGCGCTACGTCGAAGGCACCGTTGCGCATATCGCGGGGCGCGGTGGCTTTGCGTCAGGTGCGGTCGCGGTGGTGCGCGACGTGACCGACGCGCGCCTGCTGCATCGCCGGCTGACCTATCAGGCCACGCACGACCTGCTGACCGGCATACCGAACCGGCCGGAATTCGAGCGTGCGGTCGGGCAGGCGCTGGACGGCGTACAGAAGGGCGAGCGGCCGCATGCGTTGCTGTTCCTCGACCTCGATGGCTTCAAAATCATCAACGACACCTGCGGCCACCTGGCCGGCGACGAATTGCTGCGGCAGGTCGGCCAGCTGCTTGCGACGATGATACGCAGCACCGACGTGCTCGCGCGGCTGGGCGGCGACGAATTCGGCATCCTGCTGCGGCACTGCCCGGTCGAAGAGGGCGAACGGGTTGCCGGACAGATCGTGGCGACGGTGGCTGCGTTCCGCTTTGCGTGGCAGTCGCAGTTTTTCCGGCTCGGCGTGTCGGTCGGCGCGGCGCCGGTCGACGCGCACTGCGAAGATGTGACCGATGCGCTGTCCGCTGCGGACTCGGCCTGCGGCTGGGCCAAGGCGCGCGGGCGCAACCAGGTGCAGGTGTTCCGGCGCGATAACCTGCAGCAGCGGCGGCTGCATGAGCAGAAGGACTGGCTGGGCAAGCTGAACCGGGCGCTGTCGCAGGATACGCTGGTGCTGTTTGCACAGCGCATCGGCCGCATCGACAGCCGCGCAGCCGGGCCCGCGCATTACGAGGTGCTGCTGCGCATGCGCGAGGATGACGGCACGCTGGTCGGTCCCGGCCTGTTCCTGCCGGTGGCCGAGCGTTATCGGATGATGGTGCGGATTGACGAATGGGTGGTCAGCAAGCTGCTCGAGCAGCTCGCGCCCGAGGCCGGGGAGCTGGCCGCAACGCATGAATTCTCGGTGAACCTGTCGGGCGCATCAATCAACGATCCGGCCTTTCTCGATTTTCTGCTCGCGGCCTTCGAGCGCCATCAGGTGCCCGGGTCGCTGGTGTCGTTCGAGATCACCGAGACGGTGGCGATCGCAAGCTTCGCGCAGGCGGTGAACTTCATCGAGCGGCTGGCCGCGATCGGCTGCCGCTTCCTGCTCGACGACTTCGGCAGCGGCCTGAGTTCTTTCGATTACCTGCGCAAGCTGCCGGTGAGTGCGGTGAAGATCGACGGCTCTTTCATCGAGCATGTGGCGTCTGATCCGGTGTGCCGCGCGATGGTCGATGCGATACGGCGGGTCAGCACGCAGATGAAGCTGGAAACCGTCGCGGAGCGGGTTGAATCGGAGGCCGACCTGCAGGTGTTGCGCGAGCTGGGCGTCGATTATGTGCAGGGCTATGTGCTGCACCGGCCCGAGCCGCTGGCCGGGCTGTGGCGGACCGGCGCTCACCTCAATTGACGCAGGCAGGCGAATCCCCGCTGCATAGGGGATTCGCCTGAGGCGGTCAGCGGTTGACCAGCCGCGCCGGTATCGACAGCGTCAGCAGCGCGCCGACGACCATGCCGCAAGCCAGCAGGTAGACGCCGGCGTCGGTCGAGCCGGTTGCGTCCTTCAGCAGGCCGACCGCATACGGGCTGACGAAGCCGGACAGGTTGCCCAGCGAATTGATCAGCGCGATGCCGGCCGCCGCGCCGGTGCCGGCGAGGAAGGAGGTCGGCAGGCTCCAGAACAGCGGCAGCGTGGTCAGGATGCACGACAGGCCCAGCGTCAGCGCGGCGATGGCCAGCACCGGGTTCTTCGCATAGATCACCGACAGCATCAGGCCGAGTCCGCCGAGCAGCGCCGGGATGGCGACGTGCCAGCGGCGTTCGCGGGTACGGTCCGCGCTCCGGGCCACCATCAGCATCACCGCCACCGACACGCCATACGGAATCACCGAGATCAGGCCGACGTCGAGCGGGTCCTTGTAGCCCATCGCCTTGATGATGGTCGGCAGCCAGAATGACACGCCATAGGTTCCCATCACCGAGCAGAAGTAGATCGCCGCGCACAGCCACACGCGCCCGGACGACATGACCTTGAACACCGACTCCTCTTCCTTGTGTTCGGAGTCGGCGGCGATGTTACGTGCCAACAGCGCGCGCTCTTCTTCGGTCAGCCATTTTGCGCCGGCGACCCGGTCGTCGAGGAACAGGATCACGACCAGCCCCATCAGGGCGGCCGGTATCCCTTCGATCAGGAACATCCATTGCCAGCCGTTCCAGTCGTTGATGCCGTTGAAATACTTCATGATCGCGCCGGACAGCGGCCCGCCGATCACGCCGGACAGCGCGATGCCGGTCATGAACAGCGCGGTCATGCGGGCGCGCCGGTGCGACGGATACCAGTAGGTCAGGTAGAGGATGATGCCGGGGAAGAAGCCGGCCTCGGCCACGCCGAGCATGAAGCGCATCACATAGAACATCTCCGGCGTGTCGACGAACATCATCGCCGACGAGATCAGACCCCAGGTGATCATGATGCGGCCGATCCACAGCCGCGCGCCGACCTTGTGCAGGATGATGTTGCTCGGGACTTCAAAGAAAAAATAGCCAATGAAAAAAATGCCGGCGCCGAGGCCGTAGATCGCCTCGGAGAAGCCGAGGTCTTCGAGCATCTGCAGCTTTGCGAAGCCGACGTTCACCCTGTCCAGATAGGCGATCACGTAGCAGGCGAGCAGCAAGGGCATCAGTCGCCAGGCGACTTTGCGGTAGGTGGCCTCTTCAAACGCGTGTTGCGGGTCCTGCAAACTGGCTTGTTGCATTGTGTCTCCCCGTGTTTTTTTATGGTCTGATGCCCGGGCAACCGCGCCGTGATGACGGCAGGCGGCGGATGCCGGGAGTCATGCCCCGGAAACGACGGAAGAGCGACGGGTGTGCCGGTTGCAGCTGATCAGCGCGGCTTGCGGCGGCCCGTCCAGTACTTCTGCATTTCCAGGAACAGGAAGGAGGCCGACCAGGTAATCAGGATCAGTCCGGTCAGCGCTTCCACGCCCGTCAGGTAGCGAATATACCCCTTCGCGACGATATCGCCGTAACCGACGGTGGTGAAAGTGATGAAGGACAGGTAGACGCAGTCCATGAACGTGTTCCCGGTCTCGCCGAAGATCATGCCCATGCCGTCGATGTGCAGGGTGGCGAAGTAGCCGAGCCCGAACAGCCATATCTCGGCGACGTGGCCGAGGAAGACGGCGCCGACGCCGACCAGTACGCGCAGCCGCGTTGACACATGCTCCAGCTGCGGCAGCCACTGGTCGAGCCACGACAGCACTTCGTAATGCGCGAGCATGGTCGCGGCGACCAGCAGGGAGTTCAGTACAAAGGTCAGCGACAGCAGCATGGGAAGGGCGGGGGTCGGCCGGAACAGCCCGGATTCTACCTTGCGGCCCGCGGCGCACGCGCAAATTGCTCGCGCCGGCCGGTGCGGCGGCGATACAATCCACCGGACACAAAAATCATCGCCGCCGAAAGATTTCGGTATCAGATCCGGAACGGATTTCGGCGCACCATTCACCCCGGGAAATCCGAAGCATGACCTTAGATCAGGAAAGCTTTTCGCTGCTGACAGCCAGCGTCCAACGATTCGTCCGCGAGCGGCTGGTGCCGGCGGAAGACCAGGTCGAGACGAATGACGAAGTCCCGCAGGACGTCATCGACGACATGCGCGAGCTCGGGCTGTTCGGGCTGTCGATACCGGAAGAGTACGGCGGCATCGGGCTGTCGATGGCGCAGGAGTGCGAGGTCGCCTATGAGCTCGGCCAGACCGCGCTGGCGTTCCGCTCGGTGGTGGGCACGAACATCGGCATCGGCTCGCAGGGGATCCTGATCGACGGTACCGCGGAGCAGAAGGCCGGCTACCTGCCGCGCATCGCCAGCGGCGAGCTGCTGATGTCGTTTGCGCTGACCGAGCCGGACGCGGGTTCGGACGCGGCGTCGATCACGACGCGCGCGGTGCCGGACGGCGGCGACTACCTGATCAGCGGCGGCAAGCGCTACATCACGAATGCGCCGCGCGCCGGCGCGTTCACGCTGATGGCGCGCACCGGCGGCCCGGGCGCGGCCGGCATCTCGGCCTTCATCGTGCCGGCGGATGCGCCCGGTATCTCGCTCGGCAAGCCGGACCGCAAGATGGGCCAGCGCGGCACGCTGACCTGCGACCTGCATCTCGACAAGGTGCGCGTGCCGGCGTCGGCCATCATCGGCGGCGTGCCGGGAAAAGGCTTCAAGACGGCGATGAAAGTGCTTGACCGCGGCCGGCTGCATATCGCGGCGCTGGCCTGCGGCATGGCGCGGCGCATCCTGCAGGAAAGCATCGACTATGCGCGGCAGCGGCGGCAGTTCGGCCAGCGCATCGGCGATTTCCAGCTGGTGCAGGCGATGCTGGCCGACAGCCAGGCCGAGCTGCTGGCCGGCTGGTCGCTGGTGCAGTCGGCGGCGCGCAGTCATGATGGCAAGCCGGCCGGCGTGCGCGACCCCGAGGTCAGCATGCAGGCGTCTTGCGCGAAGATGTTCGCCACCGAGATGGTCGGCCGCGTCGCCGACCGCGGCGTGCAGGTGCATGGCGGCGCGGGCTACATCAGCGACTACAAGGTCGAGCGCTTTTATCGCGACGTGCGGTTGCTGCGGCTGTACGAGGGAACCACGCAGATCCAGCAGCTGATCATTGGCCGGCATCTGGTCGGCGAATGAGCGCGGACAGCCCGCCTTATCCGCTAGAATCGCGCGCACCATGAGCAAACCCGGCCGCATCACCGATCTTCTTTCGGGGCGCATCGACGCCTTCCGGCAGCAGCGCCGCGTGCAGGCGGCGTCGCTGATCATGACCGTGTTCGGCGACACCGTGCTGCCGCGCGGCGGGCGCATCTGGCTCGGCAGCCTGATCCGGCTGCTGGAGCCGCTGGACCTGAACGAGCGGCTGGTGCGCACCTCGGTGTTCCGGCTGGTGAAGGAGAGCTGGCTGGCGGCAGAGACCGTGGGCCGGCGCTCGAACTATTTGCTGACGCCTTCGGGGCGGCGGCAGTTCGAGGAGGCCTCCAGCCATATCTATGCGTCGCGCTCGCCGTTGTGGGACCGGCGCTGGCGGCTGATCCTGGTGGTCAGCGAACTTGACCCGAAGGTGCGCGAGCAGTTGCGACGCACGCTGTCGTGGAAGGGCTTCGGGCTGGTCGGCGGCAATTGTTTCATTCATCCGGGCGCGAATCTGGGCGACGTGCTTGACACGCTGTCCGCCGACGGACTGGCTGACGCGCTGCCGGCGCTCAAGCCGCTGGTGGCGGCGGATTTCCATTCATCGATGGCGGCTTCGGATGCCGATCTGGTGGCGCGCGCGTGGGACCTGGGCGGGCTGGCCGAAGGGTATGCGGGCTTCTGTTCGCTGTACCAGCCTATCCTTGCGCAGGTCAGGGCGGTGCCTCCCGGCGAGGACGATGACGAGCGCGCTTTCCTGCTGCGCATCCTGCTGATCCACGATTACCGAAGGCTGCTGCTGCGCGATCCTGAACTGCCCGAGGTGCTGCTGCCGGCGGCGTGGCCCGGGCATCAGGCGCGGCTGCTGTGCAAGGAACTGTACCGGCGGCTGGAGACGGCGTCGGGTCGGCATCTCGATCGGCATTTCCGGCTGGCGGACGACAGTGTGCCGGCGAAGGATGCGGGGATGGCGGAGAGGTTTCCGGAGGCAGATCCGCTGGGCGGGTGAGCGGGGGGCAACGGGATCCGGCGTCTGGACACCGAATGACGCCTTGGGATCAGCGACGATGGGTCCCGGCCGCCACCGGGATGACGAAGCCGGCGCTGTCGCCTTTCGATTCGCTCCGCCGGTGCAGGCTGAAGCGAGCGCAAGGCCGGGATCCCTCCCTGCTTACAGTGAATTCACGAAGGCGATCAGCTCGTCCCGTTCTTCTTTCGAGAGCTTCGCAAACAAGTCGCGGGACGCTTGCGCCTCGCCACCGTGCCAAAGTATGGCTTCCAGCACATTGCGCGCCCTGCCGTCATGCAGCAAGTTGGTGCTGCCGTTGACTTGTTTTGAAAGACCGACACCCCACAAAGGCGCCGTGCGCCAGTCCCGGCCCGTTGCCTTGAAGTCCGGCCGTCCATCTGCAAGTCCCGCTCCCATATCGTGGATCAACATGTCGGTATAGGGCCGGAAGCTGCGCCTGGAGAGTTGAGGCAATGCGGGGAATTCGCCCGTGCGTAATTCGGGCACATGGCAGCTGGCGCATTGTGCTTTCGCGAACAGCTGCTCGCCACGTTTCACGGGCGGCGATTCTTTGTCACGCTGCTCCGGGGCGTCCAGTGCGGTGAGAAAAAATGTCAGGTCATCCAGCATCTGATCGCGAACCTCGGCCTTGTCACCGGGGAGCATCTTCTTGCAGCCTTGCTGCACAGGCGGGCAGTTCTGCTTCGGGTAGATCGATGACGTGACGCCCATGTCGCCATGAAAGGCGGCCGCAGCCTGCTGCCGCACGCCAGGCTGATTCGCCTTCCAGCCAAACCGGCCTATGCTGGTTTTGTGGCTGACGTCGTCATACACATAGTTGGCCCGGCCATTCAGGTGCTTTGCCTTCTGTGCTGCAGCCAGTGCAAGGATGTCTTCCTCGCTGACAGCCTCGAAGTAGCCAAGGCCGAAGATCGGTGGGGCATTTCGCAATGAGGTCAGGATGTCTTCCCCAAGCGGACCGAAATTCAGATCCTCGATCCGGATCTTTGGCTCACGCAACTCGACGACGGTGCCATCGGGCAGGCTGACACTGACCGGCTGCCAATCAATAAACAGGTTGCCTTCGCCCGACCGGATGTGATTCTGATCTTTGGCGATCACATCAAAGACTTGCAGCTGGTTGCCGTAATGAGGATGGGGTTTGGGACCGCCGTGCTCGGTGTCTCCCGGCAAGGACAATCGGAGCAGCTGCTGAAAGGGTGTCGAGTTCTTGATGTCCGTGGTTCGGCCTCGTCCGGCCTGTATGTGGCAGGCGGCACAGGAATTGGCCAGGAACGTGGGGCCGAGTCCCCATTCCATCATCGGCACACCCGAACTCGCGTATTCCCAATTCGGATTGCTTAGCTGCGGGAAGAGGATCCATGTCGTCATGAACGCATTGGAGCCCGCTTGCAACCGTTCAGCCTGCGCAGCGGTCAGGTCTTCCACCGGTTGCAGGTAGGCTTTATGCGGCTGGACGGGCGCCGTGCCCGCTCCCCCAATGGTGGCCGCACCCAGAAGGGAAATGCCGGCAGCCAGCCCTGCAACACGACGAATCAGCACCATCAGCTTGCCCCCGAAGTTGGACGCTCTCATTGAGGGACGGCGATCCATCCGCGACCGACCTCGGGCCACCGGCATCGCGTCCCCTACTCACCGCTCATCAAAACTCACCCTGACCGTCCGGGATAGCGGCCTCGCCTGGCAAGTCAGCACATAGCCCTGCGCCATCTCTCCCGCCTCGAGCGTGAAATTCTTGTCCATCACCGTCTCGCCCTCGAGCACCTTCGCGCGGCAGGTGCAGCAGACGCCAGCCTTGCACGAATAGGGCAGGTCGAGTCCGGCCTCGACCGCCGCGTCGAGCACATGCTCGTCCGCGCCCATCGTCAGCTCATGTTCCTTGCCATCGAGGATAACAGTCAGCGCGACTTCCTTGCCGCCGACGCCGGCCTTCGCCTGCGCATCGGTGTCCGCCTGCACCTTCGCCGCCACCGCTGCGCCTGACGTGAAGCGCTCCGCATGCACGCGGTCGGCCGGCACGCCGGCTTCCAGCAGTGCCTTCTCGGTCGCCTCGATCATCGCTTCCGGCCCGCAGATGAAGACCTCATCCATGCTCTTCACCGGCAGCAGCGCCGCGATGATCTGCCGTACCTTGTCACCGTCGATGCGCCCCTGCAGCAGATCGACTTCCTGCGCCTGCCGCGACAGCACATGGATCAAAGTCAGGCGGTCAGGGTAGCGGTCCTTCAGGTCCTGCAATTCCTCGTTGAACATCACGCTGGCCATGCGGCGATTTCCGTACACCAGCGTGAACTTGCTGCCCGGCTGTTCCTCCAGCGTCGATGCAACGATCGACAGGATGGGCGTGATGCCCGAACCCGCGGCGAAGCCGACCCGATGGATTGCACGCGGCTTCTTCACCGTGAAGCGGCCGTCCGGCGGCATCACCTCCAGCGTGTCGCCGGCCTTCAGGTGCTGCGCGGCCCAGTTCGAGAACAGGCCGCCCTCGACCGGACGAATGCCGATTTCCAGTTCACCCGCGCGCAGCCGGCTGCGCGCGCAACTGATCGAGTAATTGCGCCGCACCTCCTTGCCGTCGAGCTGCTTGCGCAGCGTCAGGAACTGGCCCGGCGCGAACTCGAACAGGGCGCGCTGGTCGTCGGGGATGGCGAAGGTGACGGCCACCGAGCCGGCGGCTTCCGGGGACACGCGTTTGACGTTCAGTTCATAAAAGCGGGGGACGGACATCGGGATGTTCTCCGTTCTGATTCAATACGGCTTGAAATAATCGAAGGGTTCCTGGCAGTCGAGGCACTTGTACAGCGCCTTGCAGGCAGTCGATGCGAAGCGCGAAGACTCGACCGTGTGCGATGAGCCGCAGCGCGGGCAGGGCACGATGTCGGGAGCCGGCGCGCGGCCAATGAAACGTACGACCTGCGCGTCGTCGGCGCGCCGGCCCGGCGGCGCAATGCCGTACTGCCGGAGCTTTTCCTTGCCCGATGCGCTCATCCAGTCGGTGGTCCAGGCCGGCGCCAGTTGCGTGACGACCTGCGCGTCGATGCCGTGCTTCTCCAGCGTCGCCCGCACGTCGTCCTCGATCTGGCTGATCGCCGGGCAGCCGCTGTAGGTCGGCGTGATCACCACCTCGACACGGCCATCAGCGCCAGCGCGCACGTCGCGCACGATGCCGAGATCGCGCAGCGTCAGCACCGGGATCTCCGGGTCTGACAGTTCGTCCAGCGCGGCCCAGACCTGCGCGAGCTTGCTCATGCCGGCCTCACCAGGTCGCGTTCGGATGCGCGCGCGCCAGGCTCTGCATCTCGGCCAGCAGGTAGCCGAGGTGCTCGGAATGAATGCCGCGCTTGCCCTCGGTGACGTAGCCGGCCGCTTCCGGCCTGGTGAGCGTTGCCTCGGCCAGCGCATCGTCGACGATCGCGTCCCAGTCCGGCCGCAGCGCGGCGACATCGACGCCGATGCCCAGGCGCACCGCCTCGGCTTCCAGCGGATGGCCGGCCCAGAATTCGCGCGTGTAGGTGTACAGGTGATCGAGCGCGGCCTGCATGCGCCGCTGTGATTCGTCGGTGCCGTCGCCCAGTCGCACCAGCCAGCCGCGGCTGTGCTGCAGGTGGTAGCGCACTTCCTTCACCGACTTTTCCGCAATCGCTGCCAGTTCGGCCTCGGTCGACTGCCGCAGCCCGTCCCACACCAGCACCATCAGGGCGCTGTAGAGGAAGTTGCGCACGATGGTCGTGCCGAAGTCCAGCCTCTCCTGCGCATAGCCGACCAGCGCCGCATGATGCGGCAGCTCAAGCAGCGTGTAGTTGCGGAAGTCCGGCACGTCGCGGAAGTAAGCGAGGCTGTCCTCGGTGGCGCCGCCGCCTTTCAGCTTCGCGGCCAGCTGGTACAGCAGGCGCGCCTGACCGATCAGGTCGAGGCTGACGTTCGACATCGCGATGTCTTCCTCGAGGATGGGCCCGTGCCCGCACCATTCGGCATTGCGCTGGCCGAGCACCAGCGCGTTGTCGGCCAGGTGCAGCAGGTAGTCAATCGTGGTCTGCTTCGCGTCCATCACATGTGTCCCACTTCGTCGGGAATTTCATAGAAGGTCGGGTGCCGGTAGATCTTGTCGCCGGCCGGGTCGAACAGCTCGCCCTTGTCATCCGGGCTGCTGGCGACGATGTCGGCCGAGCGCACCACCCAGATGCTGACGCCTTCCTGCCGGCGCGTGTACACATCGCGCGCCATCTGCAGCGCCTGTGCGGAGTCAGCCGCATGCAGGCTGCCGCAGTGCTTGTGCTCGAGGCCCTGTTTCGAGCGGATGAAAACTTCCCACAGCGGCCATTCTTTCAGTGCGGTGCTCATGCGGCCTCCTTCGTTGCGCGTGCTGCCTGCTTGCGTGCATGGGCGAGCGCGGCGTCGCGCACCCATTGCCCGTCATCGTTCGCCTTGACCCGCGTGGCCAGGCGCTCCTTGTTGCACGGCCCGTGGCCGTTGACGGTGTTCCAGAATTCGTCCCAGTCGATGCGGCCGTAGTCGTAATGGCCGCGCTGCTCGTTCCACTTCAGGTCAGGATCGGGCAGGGTGACGCCGAGCACCTGTGCCTGCGGCACGGTCGCGTCAACGAACTTCTGCCGCAGGTCGTCGTTCGAGATGCGCTTGATGCCCCAGCGCATGCCCTGCGCACTGTTCGGGCTGTCAGCGTCCGGCGGGCCGAACATCGCGAGGCATTTCCACCACCAGCGGTTGACCGCGTCCTGCACCATGGCCTTCTGTTCGGCGGTGCCTTTCATCATCACCAGCAGCGCCTCGTAGCCTTGGCGCTGGTGGAAGGACTCCTCCTTGCAGACGCGCACCATCGCGCGCGCATACGGGCCGTACGAGCAGCGGCACAGCGGGATCTGGTTCATGATCGCCGCGCCGTCGACCAGCCAGCCGATCACGCCCACGTCGGCCCAGTTCAGCGTCGGGTAATTGAAGATCGAGCTGTATTTCGCGCGGCCGCTGTGCAGGTCGTCGAGCAGCTTGTCACGCGACACGCCCAGCGTCTCGGCGGCGGAGTACAGGTAGAGGCCGTGGCCGCCTTCATCCTGCACCTTGGCGATCAGGATCGCCTTGCGCTTGAGGCTGGGCGCGCGCGAGATCCAGTTCCCTTCGGGCAGCATGCCGACGATCTCGCTGTGCGCATGCTGGCTGATCTGCCGCACCAGTGTCTTGCGGTAGGCGGCGGGCATCCAGTCCTGCGGCTCGATGCGGCCGTCGGCGTCGATCTTCGCGTCGAAGGCGGCCTGTTTTGCCGGGTCTTCGGTGCTGGCCGCCAGCGGCGCCGGCTTGGCCTGCGTGCCGTCGCCGACAGTGAAAGATTGTGTGTACATGAGTCCTCCTTGCAAAACGTCGTTCAGGCGGTGTCAGTCGTTGCGCGGCCGTTCGTCGATCACACGTTTGGCCTTGCCGACCAGCGTGCGCGGTATCGAGTCCACGTCCAGCAGGGTGATCTTTGTCGAGATGCCGACATTGGTCTTGATGCGGTGCGCGAGTTCGTGCGCGACCGTCGCGCGTTCGTTCGCATTCATTCCGCTGCATTCGCGCTGCAGTTCGCAGCGTATCTCCATGTTGTCCATGTGGCCGTCGCGCGTCAGCACCAGCTGGTAGGTGCCGCCGAGCCGGGTGTCGCGCAGGATCTGCTCCTCGACCTGCGTCGGGAACACGTTCACGCCGCGGATGATCAGCATGTCGTCGGAGCGGCCGGTGAGCTTGCCGATCCGGCGGAACGAACGCGCGGTCGGCGGCAGCAGGCAGGTCAGGTCGCGCGTGCGGAAGCGGATCACCGGGAAGGCTTCCTTTGTCAGCGATGTGAACACCAGTTCGCCTTCCTCGCCGTCGGCCTTCACCTCGCCGGTCACGGGGTCGATGATCTCCGGGTAGAAATGGTCTTCCCAGACGACCGGGCCGTCCTTGGTCTCGATGCATTCGCTGGCCACGCCCGGGCCCATCACCTCGGTCAGCCCGTAGATGTCGATTGCGTCGATGCCGAGCTTCTTCTCGATCTCGGCACGCATCCCTTGGCCCCAGGGCTCGGCGCCGAAGATGCCGACCTTCAGCGAGATCTCCTGCGGCGACACCCCGAGCCGCTCGAACTCTTCGGCGATCACCAGCGAATACGACGGCGTGACCATGATCGCATCCGGCTTGAAATCAAGGATCTGCTGCACCTGCTTCTCGGTCTGCCCGCCCGACATCGGCACCACGCAGCAGCCGGCGCGCTCGATGCCATAGTGCGCGCCGAGGCCGCCGGTGAACATGCCGTAGCCATAGGCGTTGTGCACCATGTGGCCGGCGCGCAGGCCGGCGGCGCGCAGCGAGCGCGCGACCACCTGCGCCCAGTGGTCGAGGTCGTTTTGCGTGTAGCCGGCCACCACCGGCTTGCCGGTCGTGCCGGACGATGCGTGCAGCCGTGCCAGCTTCTCGCGCGGCACCGCGAACAGGCCGAACGGATAGTTCTCGCGCAGGTCGACCTTCGTCATGAACGGGAACTTCGCCAGGTCCGGCAGCTGCTTCATGTCATCCGGATGGACGCCGGCCGCCTCGCACTTCTGCCGGAACGCCGGCACGTTGTCATAGGTGTGCCGCAGCGTCCACTGCAGCCGCTGCAGCTGCAGCGCGGCGATCTCGTCGCGGCTTGCCGTCTCGATCGGGTCGAGCTCTGCGGCTTCTGCTTTTCTCACCAGCATGTGGGTCTCCTCCTTGTTCCGGCCGGGTCAGGCTTCTTTGAGCCCGTCGATGACCTGGCCGCTGATGCGTGCGCTCTTGCCGCGGAACAGCGCGACGATGCGGCCGTCTGCGGTGCGCACACTGACGTCGTACACGCCGGTGCGTCCTGCCGCCGAGCGTTCGATCGCCTCGGCTTCCAGCGTCTCGCCCTCGCGCGCCGGCGCGAGGAAGTCGATGTTCGCGGCAGACGCGACCGTGTTCTGGTTGTAGCTGTTGCACGCGTAAGCGAAGGCCGTGTCGGCCAGCGTGAAGATCATGCCACCGTGGCAGATGTGGTGGCCGTTCACCATGTCACTGCGCACCGTCATCGCCAGCGTCGCTTGGCCGGCGTCGATTTTCACCAGCCGCATGCCGAGTGCCTGCGCGGTACGGTCGCGCGCCCACATCGCGCCGGCGGTGGCAGCGGCCAGTGCGGACGGGTCGGTCGGTAGCTCGTTGTGTTGTTCAGCCATGGATTTTCCCGCCGGAGTAGTAAGCCTGTTGCAGCAGCGGCGAGATCCGGTAGCGGTCTTCGCCGTAGGATTCGCCCAGATGGGCCAGCACGGTGCGCACGGTCGCCACGCCGAGCGCATCGGCCCACGCGAGCGGGCCCTGCGGATAATTGACACCCAGCTTCATCGCCGCGTCTGCAGCGGTCACGCTGCAGACGCCCTGATTGACTGCATCGGCTGCCTCGTTGGCCAGCATCGCCACGGTGCGCATCACCGCCAGCCCCGGCACGTCGGCGAAGCGCGATACCTGCAGGCCGGCGGCCTGCAGCAGCGCGGCTGCGGCCTCCGCACCGCCGGGTGCGCACTGCGCTGCGGCGGCAATCGCGATGCGGCTGGCCTGCGCATAGTCGAGCGCAAGATCGACCAGCACAAGGTTCGTCAGCCCAAGGTCGGACGCGCGCCTTGTCGCGCTGCGGCCATCGGTCACATACAGCACGGTATCGCCGGCGACGGCGATGCGGCCGTCCGGACTGCCGGTCTTCGTAAACGGGGCGCCGGCCGACTGCAGCCGGTCTGTCAGCGCCAGCGCGGCGGGCGACTCGCCGCAGATGCACAGCGTCGATGGCAAGGGCTGCGGCGCTTCGGCCGATGGCAGCGCGGTTGCGGCGCCTTCGCGATAGTCATAGAAGCCGCGGCCGCTCTTCTTGCCGAAGAAGCCGCCGTCGACCAGCTCCTGCTGGATCAGCGACGGCAGGAAGCGCGGGTCGTGGTAGAACGCGCTCCAGACGGATTTCGTCACCGCGAAGTTCACGTCATGGCCGATCATGTCCATCAGCTGGAACGGGCCCATGCGGAAGCCGCCGGCCTCGCGCATCACCGCATCGATGGTGGCGTAGTCGGCCGCGCCTTCCTGCGCCAGCCGCAGCGCCTCGGCGTAATACGGTCGGGCGACGCGGTTGACGATGAAGCCCGGCGTCGATTTCGCGTGCACCGGCACCTTGCCCCAGGCCTTCGCGGTGGCGAACAGCGTGTCCGCGACGGCGCGGTCGGTGGCCAGCCCGCTGACCACCTCGACCAGCGCCATCAGCGGCGCGGGATTGAAGAAGTGCAGGCCGGCCAGCCGTTCCGGACGGCGCAGCGCCGCGCCAATTGCGGTGATCGAGATCGACGAGGTATTGGTGCCAAGGATGCAGTCGTCGCCGACGATGGACTCGAGCCCGGCGAACAGCTTTTGCTTGGCGTCGAGATTCTCGACGATGGCCTCGACCACCAGCGCGGCGTCGGCCAGTTCGGACAGGTCGGCTGCGGCGATCAGGCGATTGCCTGCGGCCTGTGCGGCGGCGGCATCCATGCGGCCCTTGTCGGCGAGCTTGCCGAACTGTGCACGCAGGCCGTCGATCGCGGCCGCGGCCGCGCCTTCACGCGCATCCAGCAGCCTGACCGTGTGGCCGGCCGCAGCAGCAACCTGCGCGATGCCGGCGCCCATCGCGCCGGTGCCGACCACCGCGACCACGGCATTCGGGGGTAGGGGAGTTGTCATTCAGGTCGGCCTTGTGTGGTGTTGGACGGGGCGCGTTTCATCGTCTCACGCATGGCGGCGGCGCTGGACCACGACGAAGCGGTTGGCGACGAAAGCCGCATCCGAGTACGACGCGTTCGCCGCCGGGTTGCCGCCGGTGCCGTGGAAATCGGAGAAGGCGGCCGACTGGTTGACGAATACGCCGCCGGTCAGGTTGATCGACAGCGCGACCTTCGAGCGCAGCGTCGCGGCGGTCATCGCGTCGATCACGTCTTCGCTGGTCGAATAGACGCCGGCGGTGAGCGCGCCGTGCGTCGCCACCAGCCGCTCGGCAGCCGCGATCGCGGCCGCCGTGTCGGCGGCTTTCACGATGAAGCTGATCGGGCCGAAGCGCTCTTCGTTGTACGCAGCCGAGTCGCCCGCATCGCAGGCGACCAGCACCGGCGTGCGTACCTGCGCGGCGGGGAAATCGGGATTGTCGAGCTTGCCGGATGCCAACACCACGCGGCCATACGCGCCGCTGTCGGCCTCGGCGATGCGCGCCAGCGTGTCTTCCGACTGGATGGCGCCGAGCACCGACAGCGCGACCTCGGGCTTGGACAGGAAGCCGCTGACGGCCTTCGCAAGGTCGGCACAGACCTCGTCATACGACTTGTGTCCTTCGTCGGTGGCAATGCCGCCAGCCGGCACGAAGATCGCCTGCGTGGTCGTGCACATCTGGCCCGAGTACAGCGACAGCGTGAACGCGAGGTTGCCGAGCATGCGCTTGTAGGCATCGGTCGAGTCGATCACGATGTTGTTCACGCCGGCCAGCTCCGCATACACGCGCGCTTGCCGGCAATGGTCGATCAGCCACTGGCCGAAGGCATTGCTGCCGGTGAAGTCCACCGACTTCACTGCCGGATGCGTGACCAGCTTCTGCGTGGTCGAGCGCTGTTCGGCAACGCACAGGCTGACGAGGTTCGGGTCGATGCCGTTCTCGGCCAGCACCGCGCGCAGCGTGCGCACCGTGATCGCCGCCGGCAGCACCGCGTTGCCGTGCGGCTTGACGATCACGGCATTGCCGGTTGCCAGCGCGGCGAACAGGCCGGGGTAGGTGTTCCATGTCGGGAAAGTGCCGCAGCCGACCACGACCGCGACGCCGCGCCCGACGATCTCGAAATGCTTCTTCATCACCAGCGGCGGGTTCTTGCCCTGGGGCTTTTCCCATGTGGCTTCCGACGGCACGAAGCTCTGCTCGCGCCATGCCCATGCCACGGCCTCGAGGCCGCGGTCCTGCGCATGCGGCGCGCCGGCCTGGAAGGCCATCATCCAGCCCTGGCCAGTGGTCATCATCACGGCGTGTGCGAGTTCAAAGCTCTGCTGGTTCAGCCGCGCGAGCATCTCCAGGCAAATGCCGGTACGGCCATCGACGCCGGCCTGCTGCCACGACGGCATGGCGGCCTGCGCGGCGGCGACCAGCGCATCGGGGTCGCAGACCGGATAGGCGACGCCGAGCGCGACGCCGTACGGCGAGCTCTCGCGCTCATGCCAGCCGCTTTCTCCCGGCTGGTTCAGCGCGAAGCGCTGGCCGAGCAGCGCGTCGAAGGCGGCCTTGCCGGCCGCATCAGCGCCTTCGCCATACGTCCTCGGGCTGGGCATCTCGCCATACGGCGACCAGCAGGAACGGGTACGGATGGCGTCGAGCGCGCCGTCCAGCGTGGCGCGGTGCTTGTCCAGCAAGGGGTGAGGCATCAGGGTCTCCGGCGGGAATCAGGGTTCGGGTAGGCGTCGGTCGGGCCGACTGAAGTCGATAACGATACAACAAAATGCTTTACTCATCAACGAAAGGTATCAAAAAATACCGTGATGAGCGTTATTGGGGTCGAGATGTCCATGAAGGGCGCCATCCCGGCTCCGCCTCGCGCCCATGGCCGTGTCCTCCTGAATGGAGCCATGGATTCGGCGACGATGGGTTTTGGCGTGTGTCGGTGGTGACGATTTAAAGGATGCGGCCTTCACTCTCGTCATCCTGGCAGGAGACGGAATCCCGTGATATCGGGGCGTGAGTGCGCGATTGGTCTGCCTCGCGGCAAGGTGAATTTAAGGATACAAAAAATTCATATGACATACGAAGAAGGTATCGAATGGGTCGCCGATGCCGCACCATCCTCTTGCGCGACCGTACGCGCGTTCAGCTGCGGGCGGCCGTCACGTCGGCTTGTTCGGGCTGGCCGCGCCTGGCCACCCAGCGGCCGAACGCTTCGGCATCCATCGGCTTGGCATACAGGTAGCCTTGCGCCGCATCGCAGCCGCGCTGCCGCAGCCATGCCGCCTGTTCAGGCGTTTCCACGC
>JACCDX010440951.1_pt1 | contig 29258 bp, 36 predicted proteins | sample 7449681 | NCBI WGS metagenome assembly JACCDX01 (sample SAMN15323450, study PRJNA562643) | freshwater metagenome | isolation source: river surface water | place: USA:Blue River Watershed | collected 2017-08-18
CCTTTTGTTATATTTGTTCCTATATTTATACCATTTGATACGTCACCGTATATTATGATATTTCCACCATTAATTGTTTTATTTCCTATTTCTATATTTCCACTTGACATATATGGGGCTATATATACACCTCCTTGAGTTCCTCCTCCATTAATGACAGTATAACCAGATATACTTGATAATGATCCTATGATTATATTATTATTTGCATTACTTGCACCAACATATATATTAGATGAATTCAATCCGATGTTTAATGTACCTGTTGTAGTTGAATATAAATTTAAATTATTTGTTGTACTATATGCAGTAACTGTATTTGCAGTAGTTAAAGAATCTGTAAATATACCATCAATTGCAGTTAATGTACCTGATATATCTGTATCTAACATAGTTTGACTACCTTGTGCGATAGGATAAGATACATAATCTCCTGATATACCAGATACATTTAACCATTCTACGCCTGAACCAGTACTACATAATACCTGCCCAGATGTTCCAGTTGAACTGTTATTATCAAGCAATGATGACTCTAATGTTAATGTACCTGACACAATCGTATCTAACATTGTTTGTGTACCTTGTGCATTTGGATATTCTAAATAAGAACCTGATATACCTGATACACTTTTCCATTCAACACCTGATCCAGTACTACATAGTACTTGTCCAGATGTACCAGCAGATGATGCTGAATCAATAACAACTGCATCCCCAATATTTAATGTACCATGAATGACGTTAGTAGTACCAGTTGTACCAATTTCAATAGTACCAGATGTTACGTTAGTCCCTATGTTCATACCACCTGTTGTTCCTCCTTGAATATTTGTAGTTCCTGCATTTAATGGATTTCCTATAGAAATTGATGTATCTGTAATATTAATTCCAATTGTTAAGTTACCAGAGTCTATATTTGTTCCAATATTAAGTATTTGACAATTATCTGCAATTTCAACCGTACTTGTTTGTGTATCATATAAATACAATGTGTCCGTTGTGATGTTTGCTTCTACTGTATTAGGTGTAATTAATGATCCTGTAATATATACATCTTGAGCGGTCATAATACCGGATACATCCATATCTAACATTGTTTGACTACCTTGTGCAATAGGATATTCTAAATAATTACCTGAACCACCCGATATACCACTTATACTTCTCCATTCCACACCTGAACCAGTTGAACACAATACTTCCCCATCCTCTCCGGATGAACTATTTGAATCTGTTAAAGTTGAAGTAATGGTAATATTATCTAATAAGTATAATTGATTGAATGTTTTTTTTCCCGTAATTGTCTGAGAACTAATAAAATCTACATATAAGGTTGCTGCTTTTGTTTTTTTTAAATAAATAACAGATGCTTCTGTTTTAGTTAAATATAATTTTTCAGCATTCGATATCGAAAGATAATATTTAGTTGCATCTATTTTTTTTAAATAGATTGAATTAGCACATGATATTAATATACCTTCTGCCATATAATATAATCATATATTTTAAAATTGAACTGCTTTTTATTAATTATGAAAAGTATTTAAAAACGAAAATGTCAGACACCGTTCCAGTCATTCCAATTGCAACTCTTGTTAAGGATACTAAATCCGAAAGTATTAACGGTTCATATATTATTAGTATTAATGATAATGAAGTTAAAGTTGTAAAACAAGAAGCATGTTTAGGAATACTTACGGTTGCATGTTTTATGATCATATTATGTCCATTTATCATTTGTGATCTATATTTTGGATTTAATCATCAGTCATGTTTAAATCTTAAATTTAATGATTTTGATCTTAATCTTAAAACATGGCTGTTAACAAATGGATTTTTGGCAATTGCTTATGTTGTATATTTATTCATTGCAGCACTACAAGAAGAATACACTCGAAATTGTATGTCTATTGCTGGACAAATTTTGGTGAGTTCATTTTCTGTAATTTGGACAATTGTAGGTGCTATATTATTTTGGAGATATATTGAACCCTCCAATCTATGTAATAAATCACTAACCACTTATTTATGGGTAAGACTTATTATGGGGTTAGTTGGAGCAGGTACAGTTTTATGTTCAAATAAGAAAGAAGATTAAATATTTAAAATTTTTTAAAAAATATTTAAAATTTTTATAAAAATATTTAAAATTTTTATAAAAAAATAAAAAATTATTTATTTTGTTCAATGATTTTTAAAAATAAATCATCAATACCTTTTTTATTATCTCCACTTACACATAATTCTGAATAGATAGAATCTTTAAAATAAAGTAATGTAGGTACACCTGTTAATTGTTTTTTAGTTTTAAAAAAAGAATAAATATCACGATTTTCAGGTTGATCAATGTCAATGTCAAAAACAATAACTTGAGGATAGTTTTTTAAGATGGATAAACGTTGATAAATAAAAGGTTTAACTGATTTACATGGACCACACCATTGAGCATTTAAAAAAACAAGAACAGAAATATTTGGTTTATCAATAATAGATTGAAATTGATTACGATTTAAAGTAGTATATAATTGAATAGACATTATAGTATTCAAAAAGAAATAATATTTTATTATATTAACTTAATATATAATGGTTGCTGCAAGTATATTACCTGTTGCGTTATATAAAAATAAGTTATATTTCTTATTTGGATTAGAAAATGAATTTGAAGATTCTGCTCCTGGTTGGTCTGATTTTGGAGGAAGAGTGGATGGAAATGAAGACATATATAGAGCAGCATTACGTGAAGGTAAAGAAGAATTAACAGGTATCTTAGGTGAAGAAAATGATATTGATGAATTAATTAAAAAAGGAAATTTATACCGTATTACACACGGTACCTATCATATTCATATATTCAAAATGGAATATGATCCAAATTTACCTAAATATTATGAGAATGTACATGATTTTTTATGGAATACATTAGATAAAAACATATTACATAAAACATGTTTTGAAAAAGAAAAAATAAAATGGTTTAGTGAAAAAGAAATGATGAAACAAAAAGGATCATTTCGTAAATTTTACCAAGAAATCATTGAATTAATACATAAAGAATTACCTGAATTGAAAAAACATTATAAATTAACAAAAAAAAGAAAATCTATCAAAAAAAAAACAAGAAAAAATGTAAACATTTCATAAAATTGAAGTAAATGTAATAAAAATTTATAAATATAGATTACTCCGGCTCAGAATGGCATCGCTCATCGACCAAACCACCTACAACTCTCCTGCGGACGTCTTCAAGAACCACATCAACGGATATTGTCCGGAGATTACATCAGACGTTCACAGCAAGAGCCTCATGGAGGCCATCTCGGACCACTTGTCTGACGACGTTCTGCGAGCGGAGTTCGCAGTGTGCATGCGCTGCACCTGCTGCAAGGCTCACCAAAGCAATCGCCCGGCGGCGATCGACTCGCAGTTCAACACTGCGAAGTACGAGATCCCGGGTGAGACGTTCCCGCGGTGCCCCTGCCCTGCCGATACTCCGCCCGATACCTTCGGCGGGCGTACTTCATCCGTCACTTCGACGGAGTCGCCCCCATTGGTGACGAGGAGATGGAGATCTTCTACGGGCTGAGGCCCGACTCTAGCTGTTAGAGCACCCTGGACAGGGTGGGAGGACGCTCCTGTTTTTTTATGTAATTTTTTATATTTTATTATGTTTACATAATAAATATGACTACAACAATACCAACTGGTAGATTAGGAAATCAAATTATCAGAAATTTAGCTGTTAGTTTGATAGCTAAAAAACATAATTTAAAAGTTAAATATTGTAATAAAGAATTAATACAATCTTTAGGATTAGAATTATATAGCGGAAACCATGAATACGAAAAAACACATCCATTAACAGATGATAATTTTTTTTCAGTTTACTATTTAAATGATATAAATTATAATTTAAAATCTGGTGATAATTTTTTTCAAACAAAAGAAATTACTAATTTTTTATATGAATATTTACATAGCAATGAAGTTAAAAAAAATATTATAAACAAAAATCCATTTATGAATAGATATAACAATAATAATGATTTATATATTCATATTCGATTAACAGATGTAAAACAATATAATCCAGGAATTAATTATTATTTAAAAGCAATTCAAATGATTGAATTTGATAACTTATTTATATCAACTGATGAACCTGAACATGATATAATAAAACAGTTATATAAATCATATCCATTACTTAAAATAATTGATTATGATGAAATCAAGACATTTCAATTTGCATCAACAAACAAACATATTATTTTGTCACATGGTTCATTTTCTGCTATAATTGGTTATTTATCTTTTTTTTCAAATATATATTATCCAGAATATGAAGATGGTAAAATATGGTATGGAGATATGTTTTCTATTAAAGATTGGAAAAAAATAAATATTTTTTAATTAGATAATTCATAAAGTACTTTCGTTATAATGAATATTAATGAAATGTAGCATCCTATCAATAAATAAGGTACATACCAAATGTATTGATATGGATAAATCAATAATATTACATATAATGTTAACCAAAATGTATAGGATGTATTATTATTATAAATAGTAGGATTATTTTCAAAAATCTCGATCATTTGAGATGAAAACATATTTGTTCAACTAAATTATACGTAATAATAGTTCAATTTTTATAAAAACAAAGATTAATGATTACATATTCAAGTTGTTTTTATATTGTTAAATCAAAATTTAATCCAAGTATATATATTCAATGGATGAATCAATTTATATCGATTGTCAATCATTTTAATTTAGTGATTTATACAAATGAAGAAAGCCTTCCCTATATTAATGTAAATCATCCAAACATAAAAATTATCATTAAACCTTTAAATAGTTTTTACAATTATAAATATAAGGATTTTTGGATAAAAAATCATGAACAAAATCCATGGTTAAATCAGTTAGTATGTTGGCAAGTAAATATGTTATGGTCTGAAAAAATAGCTTTTGTAAAAGAAACGATTGATCAACAATATTTTGATACAGAATACTATGGATGGTGTGATATTGGATATTTTAGAAATAGACATAATGATTTACACACAAATTATTTAAAAAATTGGTCAAAAAATATAAATCTAGATGAAGATAAAATACATTATGCATGTGTAAATAATAATAATTTAAATGATTTTATAAAACACATTCAAGATAGAAATGAATATAATTTACCAAAAATACCAATACCACCAACTCAAAATACAATTGCTGGTGGATTTTTTATATTACACAAAAAAAATATAAATTGGTGGTTTCAATTGTATGATGAAACATTACTAAATTATTTTAAACATAACTATCTTGTAAAAGATGATCAAATTATATTAGTAGATTGTATATTTACTCATTTATCAAAATTTAAAATTCATAAAGAAAAAAATCAATACGATAACTGGTTTATGTTTCAGAGAATACTCAATCATAGTCAGGAGTTTCAATTCTAGGTTTCTTAGAAGGATTTTCTTCTAAACAATGCCTAGCAACTTTAATAGAATGCACTTCTGAAATTTGTTTAATTAATTCATCAGGTGAAACACGTTGACTTACATGATGAATATAATCAATCATAGATGAATACATATCTTTTTGTTGTTCTAATTGTTCAAATTTATCAATCAATGAAGGTCCTGAACTAACTGTAGTAGAATCTGTTGGTTCTGAACTAACTGATGTAGATACTTTTTTTTTCCAGCTAATGTAACGATTCTGAATTGGATATACAAACTTACAAAGTTTTAAACACTTAGGTGTAGTGATAGTTGGTTTAACCCTACAAAATCTATCAATAAGTTTTGTAATTATTTCATTTGGATTTGGAAAATGAAATAATTTATCTAACATTTGGTAATAACGGTAATTAATTTCTAAACCATATTCAATCATATCTTCTCTATTTTTTTTACAATAAAATGGAAGAAATCCTTTATATCTGAAAAAGTAATTGATATTATCGATGAAATCGTAAAATGACAAATGAAAATTCTTTTTCCAGTTATAGACATTTATGTCAATATTCATTATTTCTTTAGATGTATTATTATAGTAGACTTGTTTTCCATTATAAATAGCAGTCACAATTGCAATGTATAATTCAATGAAGTATACAATTGAATCTTCTCCATTGATGTGTATTAAATCTTTAATGTAAAAACACTTAGGTAAAAACAATGCCATTTTATTCTAATATATCTTATAATATTGAAATAATTCAATTTTATAAATAAAAAAACCAAATAACTGGTGTTTCAATCGTATTCAGGAGTGTCATCAACCCTAGGGTCGACTTTTTGAGAAGGAATCTCTTCTGAACGTTTCTCATCTTCAATTCTAGGTTTCCGATACGGAACTTCTTCCGATTCATCAGAACGACCACGTTTTTTAGATGAGTAAATTGCATGTACATCAAAGATGACTGCCTGAAGGCGAGAATAATCCTCATTGACCATCGTAGTATAAATATGCTCAATCATCTGAGACAACATTTCATTTGTTTGTTTCAGTTGGCGAGCTTCCATCTTCAATGGTACAACGTCTGGTTCATTACTAGTCGATGATGATTCTCCCGATTTTGTCGGGGTGGTAAACACACTCAGTGAATACTCAAGTTTACAAAACTTCAACAACTTGGGTTCATAGTCGAAACATGGAACAATACAATAATCAGTCAACAACGACATAATCACATCATTTAGATTTGGAAACAAAAATTCCTCATCCAAATTTTGATAAAAGTCGTAGTTAATGACCATGTCATAACACATATTCGGTAAATCTGATTTTGCCACCCTTTTGAAAATGAAGGGCAGGTTGTTCTTGTATTCAAAGTATTTGCAAAATGCAACTGAGAAACGCCTAAAATCACTTTGATAATAGGAAGACCAGTAGAACACCGATACCCTAATTGTTGTAGCAGTTGTGTTGTCAACCTTATGTTTGACTTGTTTTCTACTATACAATGCAATTATGATGGTCAACATCAAATCGAGAAAACATTTAAGGGAATAAGCCCCATTAATGTAACTCTCGCGTTTAACGTACAAAACTGCTGGAGTTAGAACTGGCATTCAACGATTGAAAAATAATATAAATGAATTAAAAACAATATAGTTCAATTTTATAGATTGACTACACTTGATTCAAATAATTATGTATTAATACATCTGTACTTTTGTTATAAATATCACCTGCAATAGATGCATCAATGTACATATCTCTTAATATATGTTCAGGAGCAGTAGAACCATATTTAATAATACCATGATTGATTAAATAATTACGAATATCAGAAATTTCTTGATTGGATAACATTTGTTTTTCATGATCAATTTTTAGATTTTCATCATTTGATTGAATAAGAACACAAATTTTATTTTTTTTTGTTTTACCAAAGGTAGCATAGGATTTAACTAATTTTTGTTTAGGTTTAACTGCTTCTTTATTTTTAAGAGTATGTTTCCATTTTCGATAAGTTGGATTTTTTCCTCCAGATAAACAACCATAAGAAGGAGTTGGAGGAACAACAATAGGTTTTTCTACAATTTTATTATCTTCATGTAGCTGAATCATTGGTTTTGTTAACGATTCAATTTCTTTAATGGTATTGATAATATGTTCAGGATTATTTTTTTCAGATTTTTCAGAAATTTTTTTTAATAATTCTTTTTTAATATTGGATTGAGTTGGTAATTTTTGTTTCGATTCTTTTTTTTTCTTTAACTGAAACAATGAATTATCGATATTAATGACTTTACCACTCATATATTATAAAAGAATTTTAGTTTAAAGATTTTAAACACATGCCTCGTAATACTCTACATATATAATATATAGATATATTTGTTATTGTTATAGTTAACATAACTCCTATTAATATAATAGAATCGGCTAAATGTTTTGATGTAAACAATAAATAAATGAATGTGAATATATTAATTATAATAGCAATGGATACACCAACTGATGCTCCTTCAAATATACTACAATTTTCTTTACTATAAAGAGGCCCATACAACGTATTTTCAACAGATTCAAAAGAATTCATATACATTAATATAATAAATTAATTAGAATTTAGACACATCCCATATAACAATCGAGATGATTGATATGTTAATAATGTAATTGTTAACGCAACTAATAAACCAATTGCACTATCATATTTTAATTTTCCATTATACATCATAGCTATAAAACTACCTAAATACATCAATATTCCAATTAAATAAATAATTGTAAATATTTGAAAAACAATACAATATTTTTGAGATGGACCAATGAGTTCTAATAATGAATCAAGTAATCCCATATAATATAATAAAATAAAATAATATTTAAAATTGATTTAATAATATAAATATATATAATTAATAAAAAACAGAATTATTAATATGGATTGTTGGTCAGTGATTGAGTCCTATTTTAAAGATGAACATTTAAAACGATTAGTCGATCATCAAATTGAATCATTTAATGACTTTATTAATAACCAAATTAAAGCAACTATTGAAATGTTTAATCCATTAGTGATTCATTCTGAACAATTTTACAATAAAGATTATAAAAAATATACATTAGAAGTGATTATTAATTTTAAAAATTTTAATATGAATCGTCCTCAAATTCATGAGAATAGTGGTGCTACTAAATTAATGTTTCCTCAAGAAGCACGATTACGCAATTTTACATATGCATCAAATACAACCATTGATTTACATATTCAATATGTTGTACGTACTGGACCTGAATTAGAAAATGTTCAAACTTATGAGAATACTTTAAATCAAATCTATATTGGTAAAATTCCAATTATGTTAAAATCATCCATTTGTGTACTTACACAGTATGGTCATATTAGTCCTGATATTACAGGAGAATGCAGGTATGATCCAGGTGGATATTTTATTATTAATGGTTCTGAAAAGACTGTATTGGGGCAAGAACGTGCGTGTGAAAACAAAGTATTTTGCTTTCCAGTCAATAATTCAAATAAATATTTATTTCAGGCAGAAATCAAATCGATTCCTGATTATAAACGTATTTCTCCTAAACAAATTAATATGTATTTATTTAAACAAACCAATACAAATGATTATCTTATTCATGTTAATATTCCTCGTATTCGTAAACCTATTCCAATTGGCATTGTATTTCGAGCATTAGGAGTATTAACAGATAAAGATATTTGTACTCGTATTATTCTTGATATTCATAAAAAAGATACAGAAATGCTTGAATACATTCGTGGATCTATTGTAGAAGCAAGTGAATATGAAACCCAAGAAGATTGCATTCAATATATTACATCCAATGTAATGTTTACTCCAATGAATATGGACAAAGCAACTGGTAATATAAAAAAGCGTGAATTTGCATTAGAAGTATTACACAATGATTTATTTCCTCATTGTAGAACTATGATTCAACGTATTCAATTTCTTGGTTATATGGCAAATAAATTAATTAATTGTGCACTAGGTCGTATTAAATGTGATGATCGTGATTCATATATTAATAAACGTATTGACTTAACTGGTACATTACTTAATAATTTATATCGTAATTATCTTAATAAATTTGTTAAAGATTTCCAAAAACAAACTATTCGTGAAATGAATACAGGTTCATGGAAATCAACCGATAAATATATTAATATTATTAACTATACTAATATTTACAAAATTGTTAAATCAATGACTATTGAAAATGGAATCAATCGAGCTTTATCAACTGGTGATTTTGGTATTAAACAAATCAATACCAATAAAGTAGGAGTTGCACAGGTATTAAGTCGATTAACCTATGTATCTAGTTTAAGTCATTTGCGTCGAATTAATACACCTATTGATAAAAGTGGTAAATTAATTCCACCTCGTCGATTACATAATAGTAGTTGGGGATTTTTATGTCCATCTGAAACTCCAGAAGGTCAATCAGTTGGTGTTGTTAAGAACATGAGTTATATGACTCATATTACTATTTATTCAGATAGTAGTCCTTTATATGAGTATGCTAAGGAATTTGTAGAAGAAATGGATGAAATAAATTATAATACATTACATAAAGGTACAAAGGTATTTATTAATGGATTATGGATTGGAAATACAATTCGACCAATTGAAATGTATGAAAATTTTAAAGAAAAAAAATATAAATCGATTATAAATATTTATACATCTATTGTATTTGATATTGCAACCAATGAAATTCATATTTGTAATGATGCCGGTCGTTTAGTACGACCATTATTTAAAGTAAAAAACAATGAATTATTAGTAACCAATGAAATACTTCAGCAATTAAAAGAAAATCAATTAAGCTGGAATGATTTAATTATTCACTTAAAAAATCCATCATGTGTTGAATACATTGACCCAGTTGAACAAGATCATTCACTAATTGCATTTACTCAAAAAGATTTAACCAAACAATTAAAATATTCACATTGTGAATTACATCCAAGTACCATGTTTGGTGTACTAGCATCATGTATTCCATTTCCTGAACATAATCAATCCCCTAGGCTTACATATCAATGTGCTATGGGTAAACAAGCAATGGGAGTATATATGACAAATTACAATATGCGTATGGATAAAACTAGTTATGTACTTAATTGCCCACATCGTCCTCTTGTAGATACTCGTATTATGAATATGCTAAAATTGCATGAAATTCCGTCCGGAATGACAGTGATTGTAGCTATTATGACATATACTGGTTACAATCAAGAAGATAGTGTTATGATTAATCAAGGGGCTATTGATAGAGGATTGTTCAATGCAACTATTTATCATACAGAAAAGGATGAAGATAAGAAAATTCGTGGAGATGAAGAAATTCGTTGTAAACCAGATCCTTTGAAAACCAAAGGAATGAAATTTGGTAATTACTCTAAATTAAGACCGGATGGTCTTATGCCTGAAAATACATTAATTCAAAATATGGATGTTATTATGGGCAAAGTATTTCCTATTAAAGAAGCACGTAATGATCCTACAAAAACCATCAAATATGAAGATATTAGTAAATGTCATCGTACGGATGAAGAATGTTATGTTGATAAAAATTACATTGATGTTAATGGTAATGGTTATTCATTCTGGAAATGTAGAATTCGTGCTTACCGTAAACCTGATATTGGTGATAAATTTAGCTCTCGCCATGGACAAAAAGGTACAGTTGGTAATATCATTCAAGAATCAGATATGCCATATACATCAAATGGTATTAAACCAGATATTATCATTAATCCACATGCAATTCCATCACGTATGACAATTGCTCAATTAAAAGAAACATTATTAGGAAAAATATTACTTGAATTAGGTATGTTTGGAGATGGAACTTCATTTGGAGATTTATCTGTTTCTGATATATCCAATGAGTTAATCAAATTAGGATATGAAAGTTATGGAAATGAAGTGATGTATGATGGTTTAACTGGAACACCTTTAGAATCAAATATTTTTATAGGCCCAGTATTTTATCAACGTTTAAAACATATGGTTATTGATAAACAACATAGTCGTTCTATTGGACCTATGGTAAATCTTACGCGTCAACCTGCTGAAGGTAGGGCAAGAGATGGAGGTTTACGATTTGGTGAAATGGAACGAGATTGTATGATATCTCATGGTGCGTCATCATTTACAAAAGGTAGAATGTATGATTCTTCTGATAAATATCATGTACATGTATGTACATCATGTGGATTGTATGCAGCGTATAATGAAGTATCCAATATTCATTACTGTAGAAATTGTGATAATCGTACTGATTTTGTACGAGTGAATATTCCCTATTCATGTAAATTATTATTTCAAGAATTAATGACGATGAATATTGCACCTAGAATTATTACAAATTAAAATTAAATATATTTTTTTATTTTATCAATTGTTATTGTATAAGGTAATATTGATTCTGTTAATTGAATACGTTCTAAATTAATTTTACTAATCAATGTTTCTAAATTTCTCTTTAAATTACGTACACCTTCTTCTTCAATTGTAATATCTATTAAATATTCGATTGATGTATCATCAATTAAAATATTTTCTTCCAAATTAAATTCTTTCAATATAGCAGGTAATAAATAATTATGAACTATAATGAGTTTATCTTTTTTATTATAACCATTTACATCAATGACATACATCCTATCTTTCAAAATAGGATTAACTAATGATTCATCATTGTAACTAAATATAAATAAACATTTACTTAAATCAAAATCAATTTCGGAAAAATATTTATCATGAAATTGATTGTTTTGTGTTGTATCAATTAAATGTGTTAATATACCAATCACTTCATTTCCTTTATCATTTTTACCTACTTTATCTAATTCATCAAAAAAAATAATTGGATTGGTAGATTTTGTTTCTATTAATATATCTACTATTTTACCATGTGTACTTCCTTCATATGTATAGGAATGACCTTCTAAATATCCACTGTCATTTGCACCACCTAAGGTAATAAATCCAAATGGGCGATTTAATAGTTTACTAATACCATATTTAACTAATGTAGTTTTTCCAGTACCCATTGGTCCTTTTAATGCAATTGCTGTACCCAATGATTTAGGATTAACCATCCATTTTCCAATAAGTTGTAATATTTTATATTTTGCATCACACATACCATATGTACATTCATTTAAAATTTGTTCACAGTGATCAATATAATGTTTACATTCAATTGGTCCATGATTAATTTGGACCGGTAATTGTTGATATGTATTAAAAGGTATTCGTAAAAAAGTAGTTAACCATTTTTGAAGTTTAAAAGATTCATTGTTTTCAGAATGAATTTGATTGAATTTACGTAATGCTGTTGCTTTAAATTCAATAGGTATATCAGATTCAATTAATTGCATTAATTGAGGTTTAAATTGATAAATTATATGATTTAATTTATCTAATTCATCTATAATTTTTTGTTGTTTATCTTTGTTTATTTTAAAATAATCAATATCTGTTATTTTATTTTCAATCGTTAATAATTTTGTAAATTTAGTCACATTATCTTCATCTTTTTTATTTTTTCGTTTTCTCATTTAATCTAGAATTATAAAATAAATATTTATATTATATGTTATCTAATATTTCTAAACATATAATTGAAGAATTACAAAAAAATAAATCTATTCATAAAAACATAATAACTCCTCCTTATACCGATGAGATTTTAAAATTAATTGATCATTCTTATAAAGAAGCAGGAAATATTAAAATGATAACACATGTATCTACTATTTCTAAATTACCTCCTATTAATTGTAGTTCAAATGTAAAAGAAAATTTTAAATTATTAAAATATCATTATACATTTATTTGTTATTTACCCAATATTGTATTATATATCAATTTCTATACAAAACAACATAAATCTTTAGTCAATTATACAAAACGTATTGTTACGATGATATTGTTTTTTTTACAATTTCCATTATCTAAATGTGTTGGTACAGAAATGACGATTCATTTATTGTTTACATCAACCTTAAAAATGAAACCATTTAACGAAGTCATTGGACCTAAACATTTAAATTCTGGTTATACATATAGATGTACACATAATGCTGATATATGTATATATCGATATGAAGAATGGTTTAAAGTATTGGTACATGAATGTTTTCATTATTTTGGATTAGATGAAACATTGGACAATCATGAAATCAATATGAAAATAAAAAAAATGTTTAACAATATTAATTCAGATATCAACATACCAGAAACATATTGTGAAACATGGGCAAGAATATTAAATGTATATTTTACATCTTATTTTATAGATAAAAAAAAATATAAATCTAATGTAAAACAGTTAATGCATTATGAAATATTATTTGCAAGATTTCAAATGGATAAATTATTAGATACAATGGGAATGAAATATATGGATATTTTTTCAAAAAATAAATATAATGAAGAAACAAATGCATTTGCATATATTATTTTAACTTATCTATTATTATATAAATATGATGTATTTATTGAATGGTGTAATAAATATAATCCTACCTTATTAAGAGTTGGAAATCATTCAATTAGTGAATTACTTAAACCATATCCTATACCTGATATAAATTTACATCAACCTAAATATAGTACATATATGAAAGAAAATAGTCGTATGTCTAGTATAGAATTAGAATAAAAAATGAATAAAAAATGTTTTTTACATCATCCAATATTTAAGCCATGCTCAGAGATTGGATGTTGCAATAATCTATATATCTTTGACCACCATCCCCACCGTTTTCACAGCCTTCGCTGCGATTTTGCATGTACATGCAATTTTTACGGCAGGTACAGAACCTGGTAACACCACGACGAAATAAATCTTGGTGCCAATAATCTTGTTCAGTAACTTGTCTCTCAAGCCGAGAGGGATGAGGAAACTCGTTCGAAACAGATTTTGATTCCATGTTAATCTTAAATATATCTAATATAATTATTTTTAAATTAATTCTATTTCAATTTTATAAAACACATACATATAAACAATTTAAAGAGTTATTCAAAATATTAAAAAATGAGTGAATTTGAAATTTATCCAAACAATGATATATTAATTCTTAATAAATTAAACATATATAAATTTATATTACCATTGAATGTACACTTAATTGAATTATATTGTGATCATAATCAATTAATTGAACTTCCTGAATTACCTAAAACATTAAAAATATTAGATTGTAGTTATAATCAAATAATAACATTGCCTAAATTAATTCATACCCATTTAAATACATTATATTGTAATTATAATAATTTAAAATCATTACCTGTTTTACCTAAAACATTAATTGAATTAGATTGTAGTAATAATAAACTTAAAAAATTACCTAAACTAAATTATTTACAATATTTATCATGTAGATCTAATACTATTTCCTATATTTATGTTTTACCAAATTCATTACTTGGATTAGATTGTTCTTTTAATAAAATAAAAAAAATTAAATATTTACCAAAACATTTACGTTGTTTTAATTGTTCTCATAATTTCTTAAAATCATTACCATTACAACCACATTCGTTAGTTCATTTAAAATGTATTGATAATCAAATTCAATCTTTTCCTTATTTGTCTAACAATTTAGAATTATTAAATTGTTCATACAATCATATTCAAAAATTACCAGAATTACCTTCTTTTTTATTTATATTATTTTGTAATCATAATAAATTATCATCATTACCTACATTACCTCATCATTTAGAAGAATTAGATTGTTGTTCAAACCATATTACAAAAATACCAATACTACCATATACAATATCACTGTTATTAATAAAAGATAATCCTATCATTCAATATCCTATTATACATAATAGTCATATGATGATTTCATTTAATTTAAATATGTATGATGAATTAAAACAACAAAATATTAGGATTGGTAATACATTCATTGAACATGAAAAATATAATCAATATATTAAATATTATAATGTTAAAACATTATATTTAATTTATAAATATGGACATAAATTATTTTATAAAATATTAGAAAAAAGAATGAATCGATTCAAACAAGAATTATTATATCAATATTCTATTTTATTGTACAATCCAACTCGAATTGAACGTATGTTAAATGAAGGAATTGATATCTTTTATGATGATTAAACCATTTGTGATGAGATAATAAAATTTGGTAATTTTCTTCGTATATATACATATAATCTTATCATCCATATTTGGAGATATAAAAATCCAGCCATTATACGATTTATTATAATATTTGTACATAAGTAAATATATTCTCTATATAATTCTATATACATCCATGAAATGCGAAAATTAGATTTAATCATAATACATGCCATTTTTGTATAGCATTCAATATATACAATACACACTTGTAGATAGTAATAAATCAATTGTAAATATTGAGATAGTTTCATTTTTTTTTAATTAAAAAAATAATTAAAAAAAATAATCAATTTAATTACATATGAGTATTGTGTATTTCATAACATGATCTACAGACTGGTTTATACTGATCAGTACCAATTAAAATTTGTTCTGTATCATTTGATGTTCTCAACGTGAAAATAGATGGATTTTTCTTACAAATTGCACATTTTCCATGTAATTTAATAATATAATCTGCATGAGAAATTAATTTATGAATTTGACCAAATGGTTTACGTTTATAATCACCATCTAACCCAGCAACCCATACATATTTTTTATTTTCATATACTTGTTTCATTACAAAATCATATAAATCTGGAAATAACTGACCTTCATTAATCATAATACGATCAAACTGATCCATATTTAGATCTAATTCACTAAGAGAATTAACAAGTACACAAGGTATTGATGTATAGTTATGAGCTACCATCATAGGTGTGGATGTATATCGGTCATCGGATGCATGATTTATTACCAAAATGCGAGATGATAAATGATGAACATAATACTTGTCAATTAAATAAGATGTTTTTCCCGAAAACATCGGGCCTAAGATAAGGTCAAGATATCCGGAATTCATTTTTTATATATCATTATAAAAATATATTTAAATTATTCAATTTTATATTAAACAGTAAATATTATTTAAGATAAATATGGAATCAATACCTTGGGTAGAAAAATATCGACCAAACGAATTTGACAATATAGTATTAAGCTATGAAAATAAAAAAATATTTAAAACCATGATAGATACAAATTATTTTCCAAACATGTTGTTTTATGGCCCACCTGGTACTGGAAAAACAACAACCATCATTAATTTAATCAATGAATACCAAGAAAAACACAATGAAAAAAATAAAGGGTTAATGATACATTTAAATGCATCGGATGATCGAGGGATAGATGTAATACGTAATCAAATTAATATATTTGTAAATTCTAAAACATTATTTGGAACAGGAATGAAATTTATAGTTTTAGATGAAGTTGATTACATGACCAAAACAGCGCAACAAGCACTAAAATATGTATTACAAGATTGTCATTCCAATGTTCGAATATGTTTAATTTGTAATTATATAAGTAAAGTAGATGATTCATTACAAAGTGAATTTGTAAAATTTAAATTTAATAATTTACCAAAACCATTTGTATTTGATTTTATAAAAAATATAATTCAACTAGAAAAATTAGAATATGAAGATGAATATATCCATCATATTTTGGAATTTTATCAATCTGATATAAGAAGTATGATTAATTTTATACAATCCAATCATTTAAATGTAAACTATAAAATTGTAGGGAATCATTTATGGAAAGAATTATATCAATCTATTGTAGATAAACATGACATTGATAGTATATCTAAACAATTTTATGATATAAGTACTTATTATTGTATTGATATCAAAAATATAATTAAAGAATTTATGTATTATGTAATATTACAAAACACATTAACAAGTGATGATATTTATCAAATATCAGAAATCATTCACTATGATATAGATAATGATACTTTAATTTATAACATACTTATTATATTATTAAAATAATAAATGTATTTAAAAAGATATGAATATTTTGATTAAAATATGGAAAAGGAACATAAAAAACGTGGAAGAAAGCCCAAAGGCGGTAAATTAATTGAAACAACAATTCCATGCAAACATGATGATACAGAACCATCTCAGAATATTATTTTGCATTTAAAATGTTCAATTAAAGACATTGAAAATCCAAATACATATTTAAGCAGTTCAATTGCTCCATATAATACAATACCACAATATAATGATATACATCCTGATAATCCTCAATTATCTGTACCTTCCAACAAAACATTTGAACAACAACTTCAACAAAAATTAAAAATATTATCCTATCAACTTCATGTAAATGAACCAAATTGTAATGGATCAGATTGTTTTTGGTGTAATCATTCCTATGATAATCTACCCATTTTTATACCTAAAAATAAAATCAATGGTATATTTCAAGTATATGGTTCATTCTGTTGTCCAGAATGTGCAGCCGCATATTTATTCAAAGAACAAATTGATAATACTACAAAATATGAAAGATATTATTTATTGAACTATATGTATACAGAAGCTTATTCTTATACAAAGAATATTATACCAGCACCATCTCCTTATTATTTATTAAATAAATATTATGGTAATTTAACCATTGAAGAATATCGGCAATTGTTACGTAAAGATCAAATTACATTAATTGTTGATAAACCTTTATGTAACTTATATCCAGAAATGTTTCAGGACAACAATGAATATTCATTACCAAATTTTAATCAAACAAAATTACCAGAAAAAGTATTTAAATTATGTCGTAAAAGTACACGATTAGCATTACAGAATAGTCTAGAATAAATTTATTTTAATATAAATAAATTTATTTTTTATTATAATATTTTTTATGTATCAATATTGGTAGTGATATACACCATAATGATCCACAAATACCTCCCACTGCCATTCCATACACGGTTGTCAATGTATTAAATGGAACACTATCAAATAAATTAGGTTCATTTATGGTAAGTAAATAACCATATTCTAACCCATAATTTGCACCAATTAAACTACCACTAAATGTCATAAACCCTGTAAAATATTTTGCATATTTATTAATCATTTTTTATATTATTCATTAAAAAAATATCTTTATATTCATATTTTTAAATTATCAGGTCGTTGTTCATAGGATGTTTTCATAAATCCACGAATTTCACTATAAATAGTTGTAGGTTGTTTTGATTCTTTTTTTTCATACGACATATATTCGTGAATCACTTTAATAGGATCATTGTTATATGTTATTAATTTTTCTCTAGTTTGTTCTTCTGTATATGTGGTTTGACGACATACTAAATCAATCGTTTCTTGTGTAAGTTCCATTTAATATATAGTTATATTCTTTTGTTTAAGTTGTTTTTTTATAAAATTGAAGTAATGAATTATAATAAATTATAATAATAAAACTAGAATAAAAATTAAATATGGCTTTGTCAACATCAAAAATAGAATATATGTTGAGATGTCCATGTGAATATTCAACTTCTGGAGTTGGATTGATAAATCATCTTGATACAAAAAAAAGATGGTATAAACTCCATCAAAAAAAATGTAATACATGCAGAACAGTAAGGTTTGAAGAACTTACATGTTTACCAACATATAATAACCTGATGGGTATGCAAGAATATAGAAAATATCTAGAAGACAACGAATATATAAAGTATCGTAAACTAGATGATTATCTAGCGAATCATCATGTTGTTATTGCGGATCATGATGTTATTGTTTTAGAATAATTCAACATTATTTTTTTATATGATAGTACAACATAAAATTGAAATAGATTGTTATTATTATTTAATATTTAAAATATTCATTTTCAATGAGTCGTTTATATACGAATTTGGAATATGTTCTTGTGTGTCCATGTGATCTAACTATACATGGAGTTGGACTAATTCACCATCTTCACACAAAAAAAAGATGGTATCGTCTTCATCAAAAATCATGTTCTGCATGTAAGATGGTTAGGTTTGATGATCTCATGAGTGGGATCATTACCGATCCAACTAAAACAAAACACGATTTAGATGTTGAATCAAGAAAATTAGAGGATACTCTTACTCGATCAATTCAAGATTCATTGTTGACCGACACAAAATGGATTAACTCAAAGGTTTAAACATCTTAGAGTTTATTTTTTTTACAAATCCATGAATGCATGTTCTTTTAAAATTCGAATATTTTTTAACATAATATATAAATCATTTTTTTGATCAATGTCTTTAGTTGTATCAATTTTACATTCTATTTTTTCTTCAATTCGATTTATTGATTCTTTATATGCATTGATTTTATGTTCCATATCACCTAATTTTTTTGCAAGTACCATCCATCCTAATTTTTCAAACATACTTACATACCATTTGGTTAATCCTTGCATAGTTGCTTGATTTTTACATTTTTTAGTTTTATTCATTTTTACCATATATTATATATCAATATTTTATGATCAATATCATTAATTCATTCATTAAAGAAACAATCAATGAATACATCAATCATAAAATAAACACGATTTATGATTTGTCTGATTTTATTTTTAGATTAAATCATGAATTAGACACGTCTGAATTTGTATTACAATTAGATTCTCTATTATCGATCGACTTATTTCCTTATTATTTATCACATATCAGAGAAATGAATTTATATCAATTATATCAAAATATTTCGGAAGATGAATTATTTGTCATGAAACATAATATTACTATCACTGAATATTTTAATGATATTGATTTAAATGATCCATATACATTTTTTGGATGTTATTATATTTATTTTTTACATGAACATAGAAATGAAATTCAACCCAAATTATTGAATATTTTACATACATATCAATTTCATTTTTGACAAAAGAATTTAAAGCTATTTTAAATAATAATAAAAAATGGAATCTGAACCTGAATTAAAAAAACAAAAATTAATCAATTATGATAAAATTGTTATTGACATAGAAACAGATGGAGGTGATCATATTCTTCAAGTATCATACAATATATATGATGTAAATAATGAATTTATTGAACATATAAATATTTATATTTATGACGGAGTTCATTCTACTCCTTATTATCCAACCATATCATCTGAAGACATCATTCAATATGGTTTAACTCCAGAAAAAGCAAGTGAAATAATTGTAAATCATATTAATCAATGTCGCATTGTAATTGGACATAATGTTAAACAATTTGATTTAGTTAAAATTAAAAAGATGATTCATCCATTTCATTATGAAATTAAACCAGACATAATTATTCATGATACAATGTTAGAATCTACTGACATACTAAAAATTAAATCCTATCGAGGATATAAATATCCCAAATTAATTGAATTATATAAATTTTTATTTCAAAAAGAATTTGATAATCAACATAATGCAATTGATGATGTAAATGCAACATTTGAATGTTATAAAAAATTATGTGATGATTATAGATGTTTTTAAAATATTATATATTATATATGAATGATTATGTTATGGTATATAGTAGTGAAAATAATATATATAAAATGAAAGATGAATTAAAAATAAACAAATTAGATATTCAACATGTAGAATTAGACGAAAAAAATTTTAAATACAAAATTTCTTTGTTTTTTATAGAAAAAAAGTTAGTATTAAAAGAAAATGAGAATGAGATTGTTTTTAAGAATAAATATACTTATATTTATTCACAAAATAGATTTCCTTATAAACGTATTATCGTTGATTATATCTATAATTTTGATATGTATGTAAATCTTATATCTATTGAACCATTAAATCATACAGTATTATCTTATATAAAAAAGAAAATATCAGCATTAACTAAACAAATTAATTCTATAGAATTCAAAAAAATAGATATGATTGAAAATATAAATATAAATAAATTTGACATCGATATTTTATCTTATCTAATAAATAATAATACATTTAATATTAAAGAAAATGAAATAACGATGGAATCTATTTATAAAAAAATATCAGTTACTCCTAGAAAAATAAAAATATTATATCGAGGAACTCGAGATTTTGAAATATTACATCATGAACAAGAAACAAAATATATTTCAACAAGTATTAATCCAGTAGTATCAAGTTTATTTACTGGAAATAAATGTTGTTTCCAAATATTATATAATTTAGATGTTCCTTATATTATATTAAATGATTCAGAAGAAGAATATATATTACAAAAAAAATTTTATTATCATAAAATACATACTAATTATATTTATTTATTAGATAATGAGGATAAATTAAAATGTATTCATTATGTTATCAGTTTACATAAATTATCTTCTTCTGATTTAAAAGAAATAAAAACAAATATTGATATTGACCAATCTTTACTTAAATTATATCAACTATACATAAAAGAACAGAATAATTTCAAATATGATATTTATCATAGTAAAGTATTACATACTAAAAATAACACATATCCAGATGGATATTTTTCATGGGCATCTGAATATTATAAAAAAAAATATAAATCATTAACATCAAAAGAAGTAGATACAATTGTTTCTTGGAAAAGAAATTCAATGAGTGTTACCAGTTATTCCTATATGAATATTTCATTATATTATACAATCATGTATCAGTTATGGCACACACCACCAGTTGATAAACAAACTGAAATTGTTGGATTTGAGATGAAGGTAATAAATTATGAAAACAAGAAAATAATACCCTATATGAGAAATATTGCAAATTATTATTTAGTAATATTAAAAGAAATTGAAAATAAAGATAAAATCATAATTCAACCTGGATTAATATTAAAAAAATTTAATAATTTCACATTTATTTATCATCCTGGAAGTATATTAAAAAGTGAACAATCGAATAATATACATTTGTATCCAAATAATGTTGAAATGAAAAAAAATGAAATTTATTTTGGAAATATGAATGGTATATTTGATGATTATACAATGGTCAAATAAATATATACTGTATTATATATGGATACGACTGGTATACTTATAATAAATAGTACATTATTATCACCTACTATTAATTTTTTTCATAATGAAAAAAATATTATACCAGATAAAATTCAAGATGAATATTCTGAATTAAAATCTTTAAGAATAAAACATAAAAGCAATGATGTATATTTAAATAAATTATTTGATGTTGTAAATGTATTAGATCGCTCTAAATCTTTTTTTAAATTATTAGGAATTAAATCAGGTATATATGTTAATTTTAATGTTGATTCGAGTTATGAAATAAAATGTTTTAATACAGAATCAAACATAATTGAACCATTTAATGAATTAAAAAAATACAAAACATTATTATATGGAAAAGTAGGAGAAGAAATTTATCAATACTTAAAACAATTTTACACAAAATGTGAAAGGGAAGAACAATTATATAAATATAATATTAAATTAATTACTATATTATTCGATCATGTAGAATTAGATGGTAATTTTTACATTACATTCCAAATTGTATGTAATTCACAACAAATTGAATATATAAAATTATTAACTTATTTATTTAAAAAAATTACCATTCAAAATGGTATAAGTATTTTTTGTGAAGGATTTTTAGGTGACAAATTAATATCTAAAAGTGATATTGTAAAAATAACAAATAGAAAATTTACAATCGAAGATAATCAATATAATTCAATTGTTAATTATTTTGAAAACACATATAAATATTTTATAAATATTTACCAAGTTATTTTAAATGATAATCGAGATGAATTATTAAAATATTATTTATATATTTGTTATGTTAGATTGATTAACTATGATAATACTATAGTATTATTAGAATCAACAAAAAAAGATATGTATGAATTATGTCAATATGTATTTAAGAATGTAGACCATAATATTTTAGAGTCTATAAAATCATCTACAGGAGATTATATTATAAAAAAAATAAAACATTATAGAGCTAATAAATGTTTAGAAATTGGATGTAATTATGGTATACATTCATTAATGTTTTTATCACAACAAAATGCAACATTAATATCAATCGATCCTGAACAATCCACTAAATGGAATTCATATGGTAAAAAATTAATAAAGAATTTAAAATTTTCAGATCGACATAAAATGATTGAAGATGATCCATTAATTGTATTGCCTAAATTAATGAATAAACATGAATTTGATATTATATTTATGAATATAAATGATCGATTTGATTTATTAGTTATTTATTTTTATTATTCAATGTATTTATTAGATCAAAATGGTATTATTATTATTCATCATAATCCATTAAATAATTCAACTAATAAATTTATATCTTTTGTGGATCATAATTATAGCTTTTGCAGAAAATTAGAATCACCTGTTGGAGTGCTTTGTTATAAAAAAATAACGAATGAATTTAAAATAAATGAATTTAATAACTTTTAATTAAATAAGTTAATATTTTATGTAAATCATCATAATGTTTAATTAAATATTTTAGTTGAGTAATGGATATAAATTCAAATAATTGAATTTTTGTATTGTTTATATTTAATTGTTGTTTATATTCTTCAAAATATATAATTTTATATAAAATTTGTTCAAAATATTTATATTGTTTATTTTTTGCATTATTATATGATTTTAATTTTTCAGAATATATTTTATCAATAAATACTGGTTCAGATACATCTATGTTTGGATAATATTCTGTAATTTTTTTTAACATAATTTTTAATATGATTTTATCAAAACTAATATAAAAATCATTATCATTTTTATATTTTTTATGTATTACATTTCCATAATCAATTGCTTGTAACATATAATTATTTGTTGGTATTTGTTTATTTAAAACATGAATATATTTATCTTCAGTATACATAATACCTATGTTTTTAGGTTTAAAATCACGATGATAATATCCATCCAATTGAATGATATACGCAATATATACAACCTGAATTAATAATTCATAAATAATACGTTTGTTAGATAAATCATAAATAATATTAAATAATACATCATCAACTACATTTGTTAATTTAATAGAACAATATTCAGATTTAAATAAATTTTGATAATATTCATACATGTTATTTGACATTAATTTCCATCGTTCAGGTGTTAATTCATGTACATAATCACATTTATCATTTTGATATGATAATATTTTCATAAAATGATTTGGATATTTATTTGAAAAATGATTTGAAAAATCTAATTCTCTATTTATTTGAGAATCTTCATTATCTAATTCTTTAACGTCTATTTGTTCTACTTTTAAAGCATATAGTGGTTTTCTTTTATCTTCAGCTAAAAATACTGTACTATTTAATCCTGTACCTAATACTTTAATTAATTCTATATTTTGCATATAATTACCACCTTTCATTATATAATATTAGCATTTTTTTCGAAATAAATGACATTTTGGATATTTAGTGATATCACCGTCAATGTATAACCAATTATTATCTTTAAAAAATTGAATGGTAGATTGAGACATTGCTAATTTATCTAAAGATAAATCTTGAAAAATAGTTGTTTTTTCTGAAGATCCAGTATTATGTATCATAAATCTAAAATTGGGTGATTTTTTCATATAAATAATACCATTTTCATAAGAAATATTCCATGTCTTAGAATTATATTTTTTACCTTCTATCATTTCTTTGGATGTTCCATTTTCAATAGTTCCAGTACATTTATATGGTTCATGAAAAGGACATTTATCTGGTGTTGTGTGTTGATATATTAGTAATCCAACCCAATTATGATCACCTGTTATGTTGATATAATCTCTCAATTTGATTTTGCAATTGATATGTCCAATACATCCTCCTAATGTTTCAGGAACATATAAATTAGGAATAAAACCATAATGTTTTTGATCTTTTAAATATAATTTAATCTTTTTTTTTATTAAATCTGTATTAAAAATAATTTTTTTACCAAATGCACTGGATGATGCTAGATTATGAATTCCGTCATATAAATTTTTTTGTTTAATTTCTTCTAAGATACATTGATAGACGACAGATGATTTCCGATAAATACTATTATCAATGGTTATTAATAATTTGGGGAATGATGGATCATTAGATGACATCAACTCAATGATTTTATTCACACAATATTTCTTTCCAGATGAACTTGGTCCAAACCCCATAATAAGACGTCCATGATGTAACATGTTTGGGTTTGTTGTTTGTATTTGTATATAATTTTGATCATTCTCCCAGTATCCTGTTAATTTATCTTCTAATACTTTAAATGATAAAGTGTAAGAAGTATCACCAATTAAACTATTGGATAATGCGCGTAATATATATGCAGTTGTTGATATTTCATAATTTGAATATTTATTACATATATAAAAACAATCATTTACACAATCTTCCCATGATTTTTTAGTTTTTGTTGGTAAATAATTACGAATGGTGTCATACATTTTATAAAAAAAATCAGAAGATTTAAATGCATTTTGCATAATAAGCATTTTAACAGGTACATCTACATTTACATTTTCTAAATAAGAACTATATATTTTTTCACTTTTTTGTTGAATATCACTGTCCATTACTTCATTTTTTATTTCAGGTTTAGTATCACTTGTTGTTCCACCTTTTTTATGTTTAATTTTTCTTGTTTTCATATATTATTTATCAACATTAAAAATGTATTGAAATCAATAAATAAAATTGAAAGAAGAATCATTCTTTATATTATTTATAAAACAATATAAAGAACAATGGCCAATTTCTTCAACCATACGGATGATGTCAACCATAGTGTTGAATATTATGTTCAAAAGGAGTTGGACGAGTTAGCTTTTTACCGCAATGGTGGTATATTGTGTGATCGTCAAATTAATATTTATCACGTCATTCACGATCAAAGTACACTTCCTAGGATTTCTTCTGAAGAAAGAGATCGACAGAAGTTGTTGATTGATGAGATTGAAAGTGAATATTACAATCGACGACCAAATGGTCGTTTGGTACGAATAATGAATGACCCTGGATTTATAAGTGCATCATTTGATGCACGGAAATTTCCAGGAAGATATCAATGTTCGTGTTATCGAGAGTCGTGTTCAGTTATCAACATTCACTCCTCGACCGAGTTTACGATCGAATCTATTTGTGATCGTGGAGATGGTGGTATACCCATCATGAAATACCTAAACCGTTTAGGGTTTGGGTTAGTTACAAACTAAAGAGTCTTACTCTATTTTTTTTATATCATCTGAAAATATTTTTGAAAATTTTGAGTATATGGTGTAAATGGAATAATTTTAATTGATAAATGATTATCTTTTATATATTTAATAATTTTTTTTGTATTATTATCATCTATATATTTTTTATGAATTAAAATTGCTTTTATATGTGATATTGGTATTTTTCCTTTAAACACAACTTCATGACTTTGTGTATATACACTGATATATCTTTTTCTGATTGTTCTATTTAACTCAGCATTAATTTGGGTCATGATATGGGTTTGTAATGGCTTGAAATTTAATGTTTTAGAATTTATTTTAATTTGATCCTTTTTATGATTAGTTACACATGAGCCATGTTGAACTGAGTTACATACATACATTTCATTTGTTTTACTTATATTTTTATCCATTACAACAATATAATTACGACCATATGTCCAATCCATATCTTTATAGATTTGAGGTAACCCATCCCACATATAAAAACAATATATTCCAGGTTCCATTCCATCATCTACATCGCTTTTATTTGAATAGGAATCATCTATAAAACCAGATTTTAATATATTATATAGTGGTTTACCAAATGTTGTGTGTATAAAATATTCGTACATATAGTTATATTAGAAAAATGTATAAAATTGTTTTTGATTTACAATTTGAGAATAAATGACGTTTAATGAATTAATAAGACTTGTTGACATTATACCACCAACGATTGTAAATGCTATGATTGCATAGAATTTATAGTTTAATGCAAACAACATAATTCCACACACAACTAATCCTACAAGTAATAATTGAATTCCATTCATCAATAATTCAATCAATCGTTTTGTTTGCATACCAACATTAAAATCTTCATGTAAAAATTGAAAAAATACAACACTTGTTTTACCAGTAGGTTCAAAATAATATTCATAAAATCTTTTTGCTCCTACAGTTGTCATGATTAAATCTAAAATATGTTGTGGTATTAAATAAAAAACAGGTACAGGAGACCAACATTTAAAACTATAATAAGGTTTAAATTGTATTTTCTGTTCATTTACTGTTTTCCATTCTTTATTATGCCATAAATGATTGATATTGTCAATGATATATTTATTATCTGTACTTTCTAAATAAATTCCACTTCGTGCAAATCTCATTCCAACTTCTATGATAATATCACTTCTATATTGTATATTTAAAGGACCTGTATAATCTGGCATGTGTTGATTTACCCATCTTACTACTTTTTCAGGAGGTTTATTATCTGCTGATATATATTTCCATACATCAGCAAACCCATATTGTTCATCTGAATAATTATAAGTCATTTGATATACAATCTTACCATTTAACAATACAAAATCTGTCATTCCTTCTGTATGATTGATAAATTCTGACCACATCATATTTGGTAAATGAGTATATTTATTTAATTCTTCTTGTGAGTAAATTTTATAACAATTTTTACTCGATGATGTTTCATGTCCATTTCTAGGTTTAATAAAAATAGGAAACTTACCATCAAATTCTTTAAATGTACCAGATCGAACTCCTTGTGATTTGGCAATAAATAATTTATCATAAACAAATCTATATTTTTCATGCATATCATATGCAGTTTTATCAAATGCTGGAATATCACGCGATAATTTATAATCAAATGCATCTGAATATGGATTAAATATACCAAATAATGCAGAATAATATTCATCATATTTTCTTAACTGTTTTAACATATATTATTCAATTAAAAAAAATTGAATAATTTTGAATATAATAATTGTACTATAAAAAGAATGAGTGATCACGACATTATTACAAAACATTTTAATGATTATCATATCAACCCATTATATTTAGAATGGAGAGATCGTAAATTAAGTGAATTATTATGTCCAATTGTAGTTGCACCATTTCCTTATGTTAAAAAAGTATCTACTCTATCAGATAGTAATGAAATCATATATACAGGATGGACTCATATTAATTTATTTCATAAATCTTGTTATGAAAAAAATGGATTTATTACTAATGAAATGATTGAATATACTTTACAATGGTTATTGTATGAATTGTGGGAATCTACTACACCTTATGTGCACGGTAATTTAACAAAAACTAATTTAGTAGTAAGCTATTCTAAATTATGGGTATTATTCAATACCTATCAAGATTTTCGACCATTAATTCGATTCAAACAACATTCCGAATTATATCGATGTGTATATTTATTTAAAGATTTATATACATTTGGATTGAGTGTTACAACAAACAATCGAATGACAGATCCAAATTATACTTTTCCATATTATGATATAGATAAATTAAATGAATATGATAAATATATTCTTTCAAGATTTAATTTTGAAGAATATTTAGAACATGATTTTGATGATGGTACAAATATTACTCCAATATATTATAAAGAAGAAGATAAAGATATACATTATCAACTCATTCAACATGTACATAATATATTATTAATGATTCGATTATTATAA
>JACCDX011110740.1_pt1 | contig 29256 bp, 25 predicted proteins | sample 7449681 | NCBI WGS metagenome assembly JACCDX01 (sample SAMN15323450, study PRJNA562643) | freshwater metagenome | isolation source: river surface water | place: USA:Blue River Watershed | collected 2017-08-18
CAAATTGCAGGCCCGGCTCTTCTTCGTAAAGGCTCAGGCCGCCCTCGCGCAGCGAGCGCGCGCCCACGTAGTGCCACAAGGGGCGCAGCGCCTCCTCGAGCGCCTTGGCACTGGTGCCAGGCTTGATCGGGATGTCACCATGCACATGGATCTCAAACGGGGCGTTGTCGTGGTTCATGGTGTTCTCTCCTGGTGCCCCGAGCCGGAATCGAACCGGCACGCCCCTTTTACGGAAGCGGCGGATTTTAAGTCCGATGTGTCTACCAATTTCACCATCGGGGCGCAGCTTGTATTGTGCCTTGAGAAAGCGCTGCACCGTCTTCACGCGGCCCGGCGACACGCGTTGCACAGGCCTCGGCGGCGTGCGCCCAGAAAAAAGCACCTGGGCATGGCTGCACCAGGTGCTGGAGGTGGAGGCGCGGGCCGGAGTCGAACCGACCTACACGGATTTGCAATCCGGTGCATAACCGCTTTGCTACCGCGCCCTGTTTCTGACAAAAAAGGGAAGCGTTTGCTTCCCTTTTTGGGGCTGGAAGACCCGATGGGGCTTCCGAAATCTGGAGCGGGAAACGAGGCTCGAACTCGCGACCTCAACCTTGGCAAGGTTGCGCTCTACCAACTGAGCTATTCCCGCGCTGAGAAGCTGGAAGTATACACCACTTTGCAAACGATCTGCCTGCGTTGCGGGTCGAGGCGGACAGAAAAAAGGGAAGCATTGCTTCCCCTTTTGGGCTTTGGAAGCGGCTCAGCAGCTTCCGGTGTTTGGAGCGGGATAAGAGGCTCGAACTCTCGACCTATACCTTGGCAAGGTATCGCTCTACCAACTGAGCTAATCCCGCGAAAGGCTGCATTATACAAGCACGCGAGAGGCCCCACTTGCGCCGTGCAGGCACACCGCGGCTTCAGGGCGAAGGCCCTCAAGTTTTCTCCTCATCTGCCGATCCCTGTCAGGCCACCCTTTAAACACCATGCTGGTCGACAGACAACCCATCGCGCACATCCGATCAGAAGACTATTTGTCCATTCTCTGCACGCTGGAGGTTGGCCAGAGTGTGTTCTGCGAAGAATGGCGCCGCGCAGCCAGCCTGCGTTCACTGTCGTACTACCTGATCAAGACCCGCAAACCCGATTGGAAATTCACCTTCCGAAAAATGGACAGGGGATGGCGACTGATCCGCACCGCCTGAGTCTTTTCAGGCCACCGACTTGAGCAAATACGTCACGAGCTCTTTGTTCATGTTGTTGGCTTGCGAGAGCATGGCCGTTGCACCGCTTTGCTGGATCTGGGCAGCCGCCAGATTGGCGGTTTCCTGCGCCAGATCGGCATTCATGATGTTGCCATAAGCGGAGCTGTAAGCAGTGGACACGCCCGTGAGCGCATCGCTGTGGGTGCTCATGACCGTGGCCATGGAACCCATATAGCTCTGGTAAGCATTGATGGTGTCCAATGCCGTGTCGATGTAGTCGACGGTATCGGCTGCGGCCGAAGCGCTGGAAACATCCAGGCTTCCATTGGTCAGGCTGGTGAACAGCGTCGACACTTGGGTCTGGACAAAACTGATCCCGATGGTCTCATCTGAATTGGCACCCGCCTGGATGTTGACCGTCTGATCGCTGGCCATCAGCGAGTTGCCGTTCCATACGGCATTGCTCGCAATGCTGTCGATTTCGTCCACATAGGCATCCATGGCGTCTTGATAGCCGGTTCTGTCCGTGGTGGACGCCGTGCTGCTTTCGGCCGCAACAGCGGTTTCACGCATTTTGCCCAGCACATCCACCATCTCACTGAGCGACGTGTCCACGATCTGGGTCATGGCCACGCCTTGACTGACGTTGTCGATCGCCTTGAGCATGGAGCTGATCTGCACCTTCAGCTTGTTGCCCAGCGCCATGCCGACGGGGTCATCGGAGGCCTGGTTGATCCTGAACCCCGTGCTGATGCGCTGTGAAGCCGTGGCGGCTGCCGCGTTGGCCGAGTACAGCGCGTGAACCGCCGTCTGAGCGATCGAATTGGTTCCAATTTGCATGATTGAGCTCCATCTGCACCAGTTTGGGGCGGCAAGTTTTTGCCGCTGGGTGCCAAGGCTAAATCAGCGGAACAGCTCTGGGAAAAACTTTAGAGCGATTTGCACGGTTTGCAGATATTTGCACTCTTTGCGCTTGTTTCGACTCAAGTTTTTCATGGCGAATGGCACCCACCCCCCGCGTGAGCGCCACCGAGCGCATACAGAGAACCAAAGAAAACAAAAAAAGAAGCCACTGACAAAGCAGTGGCTTCAGCAAAACCGTGGGATCGGCAGCGACCGGTCCCACGCCGGTCGGAGATGGAGACGCCGTCAGTGCTTGATGGCTTCCTTTTCCTGTGTTTTGACCGTGGCCGCGATCGCCGCAGTGATTTCTTCCTCGGTCAGTGGCACCGGCTTGCTTTCGAGGGCCACCTCGAGCACCTGGTCGATCCACTTGACCGGCACGATTTCGAGACGGCTTTTGACGTTCTCGGGGATCTCCTGCAGGTCCTTGACGTTGTCCTCGGGGATCAGCGCGGTCTTGATGCCGCCGCGCAAGGCCGCGAGCAGCTTTTCCTTGAGGCCACCAATGGCCGTGACCTCACCGCGCAGCGTGATCTCGCCGGTCATGGCCACATCGGCACGGACCGGGATGCCGGTCATGGCCGAGACCATGGCGGTGGTCATGGCGATGCCCGCGCTCGGGCCGTCCTTGGGCGTGGCGCCATCGGGCACGTGGATGTGCAGGTCTTTCTTCTCGAACAATTCGTCCTTGATGCCCAGGCGGTGCGCGCGGCTGCGCACCACAGTGCGGGCGGCCTCGACCGATTCCTTCATCACGTCACCCAGCGAGCCGGTGCGCGTGATCACGCCCTTGCCGGGCATGAGGGCGGCTTCGATGGTCAGCAAATCGCCGCCCACCTCGGTCCAGGCCAGGCCCACCACCTGGCCCACCTGGTTGTTTTGCTCGACGCGGCCGTAGGTGTATTTGCGCACGCCCAGATAGTCGTTGAGGTTGTCGGCCGTGACCTGGACTTGCGGCGTCATCTGCTTGAGCAGGAGGCCCTTGACCACTTTGCGGCAAATCTTGGAAAGTTCGCGCTCGAGCGAACGCACACCCGCCTCACGCGTGTAGTAACGCACCATGTCGCGGATCGCGGCCTCGCTGACCGCGAGTTCGGTGGGCTTGATGCCATTGTTTTCCATCTGCTTGGGCAGCAGGTAACGCATGGCGATGTTGGTCTTCTCGTCTTCGGTGTAACCCGACAGGCGAATGACCTCCATGCGGTCGAGCAGCGCCGGCGGGATGTTCATCGAGTTCGAGGTCGCGACAAACATCACATCGGACAGGTCGAAGTCGACCTCGACGTAGTGGTCGGCGAAGGTGTGGTTCTGCTCGGGGTCAAGCACCTCGAGCAGCGCGCTCGAGGGGTCGCCGCGGAAATCCATGCCCAGCTTGTCGATCTCGTCGAGCAGGAACAGCGGGTTGCGCGTGCCGACCTTGCCCAGGCTTTGCAGCACCTTGCCCGGCATGGCGCCGATGTAGGTGCGGCGGTGACCGCGGATCTCGGCCTCGTCGCGCATGCCGCCCAGGGCCATGCGCACGTATTTGCGGCCTGTGGCCTTGGCGATGCTCTGGCCCAGCGAGGTCTTGCCCACACCGGGCGGACCGACCAGGCACAGGATGGGCGCCTTGACCTTGTCCACGCGCTGCTGCACCGCGAGGTACTCGAGGATGCGGTCCTTGACTTTCTCCAGGCCGAAGTGGTCCTGGTTGAGCACCGACTCGGCGTGCGCGAGGTCGTGCTTGATCTTGGTCTTTTTGCTCCAAGGCAGACCCACCAGCACGTCGATGTAGTTGCGCACCACCGTGGCCTCGGCCGACATGGGCGACATGAGCTTGAGCTTCTTGAGCTCGCCCTCGGCCTTTTTGCGCGCCTCGGCCGGCATTTTGGCGGCCTTGATCTTTTTTTCGATCTCTTCGATGTCGGCGCCCTCTTCGCCCTCGCCGAGTTCCTTCTGGATGGCCTTGACCTGCTCATTGAGGTAGAAGTCGCGCTGGTTTTTCTCCATCTGGCGCTTGACGCGGCTGCGGATGCGCTTGTCGACGTTCAGGATGTCGACCTCGCGCTCAAGCTGCGCAAACAGGTCCTCGAGGCGCCCCTTGACGGGCGCGAGGTCAAGCACGGCCTGCTTGTTCTCAAGCTTGAGTGGCAGGTGCGCGGCAATGGTGTCGGCCAGGCGACCGGCATCGTCAATGCTCGAGATCGAAGTCAGGATCTCGGGCGGAATTTTTTTGTTGAGCTTGACGTACTGGTCAAACTGCTGCATCACGGCGCGACGCAGGGCCTCGATCTCGCTGGCCTCGTTGTCGCCCAGTTCGGCCTGCGGGTCGACCGGCAGCACAGTGGCCACAAAATGCGCCTCGCCATCGACGATCTGCTGCACCTGGGCGCGCTGCTGGCCTTCGACCAGCACCTTCACGGTGCCATCGGGCAGTTTGAGCATCTGCAGGATGGTGGAGACACAGCCGACATCGAACATGTCGCCGATCTCAGGCTCGTCCTTGGCCGCGGTCTTTTGCGCGACCAGCATGATGCGGCGGTCGCTGGCCATGGCCGACTCGAGCGCCTTGATACTCTTGGGGCGGCCGACGAACAGCGGGATCACCATGTGCGGGAACACGACCACGTCGCGCAGCGGCAGCATGGGCAGGTCCAGCGGGGTGGAAGGCAGGGGGGTATGTCCGGACATGGGATTTCCTCGTGGGGTCAGAGGCATATCGGCACGAAAGCCCCGATTTCAACCCTGGCGATGGCAAGGGCATTCATCGGGCGCTCCGTGGGCACTTCAGGCCTGCTTGGCCGACTCGCGGTAGACCAGCAGCGGCGGCTTGTTTTCTTCGATGGTGGACTCGTCGACCACCACCTTGTCGACATTGCTCAGGTTGGGCAGATCGAACATGGTGTCGATCAGCGCCTGCTCCAAAATGGAGCGCAGGCCGCGCGCGCCGGTTTTGCGCGCCAGCGCCTTGCGGGCGATGGCGGCCAGCGCGTTGGGGCGCACCTCCAGCTCGACGCCCTCCATGGACAGGAGCTTGGCGAATTGCTTGACGACGGCGTTCTTGGGCTCGGTGAGGATCTGCACCAGGGCGTCCTCGCTGAGTTCGGCCAGCGTGGCCACCACCGGCAGACGGCCCACCAGCTCGGGGATCAGGCCGTACTTGATCAGGTCTTCGGGCTCGACCTCGCTGAACATCTCGGTCAGCGAGCGTTGCTGCTTGCTCTTGACCGAGGCGCCAAAGCCAATGCCCCCGGCCTCGGTGCGGCCCTCGATCACTTTCTCAAGGCCTGCGAAGGCGCCGCCGCAGATGAACAGGATGTTGGTCGTGTCGATCTGCAGGAAGTCCTGGTTCGGGTGCTTGCGCCCGCCCTGGGGCGGCACGCTGGCCATGGTGCCTTCGATCAGCTTGAGCAGGGCCTGTTGCACGCCCTCGCCCGAGACGTCGCGCGTGATCGAGGGGTTGTCGGACTTGCGCGTGATCTTGTCGATCTCGTCGATGTAGACGATGCCGCGCTGTGCGCGCTCGACGTCGTAGTTGCACGACTGCAGCAGCTTGGCCACGATGTTCTCGACGTCCTCGCCCACATAACCGGCTTCGGTCAGGGTGGTGGCGTCTGCCATCACGAAAGGCACATCGAGCATGCGCGCCATGGTCTGGGCCAGCAGGGTTTTGCCCGAGCCGGTGGGGCCGATCAGCAGGATGTTGCTCTTGGCGAGTTCGACATCGTCTTTTTTGGCCCCGCTGTCCTTGTGCTTGAGGCGCTTGTAGTGGTTGTAGACCGCCACCGCCAGGTTGCGCTTGGCCTTGTCCTGGCCGATCACGTAATTGTCCAGGTTGGCCTTGAGGTCGGAGGGTGTGGGCAGGCCGTCGCGCACGGACTGGCCTGCATCGTCCTGCGGCAGTTCGTCGCGGATGATGTCGTTGCACAGGTCGATGCATTCATCGCAGATGAACACCGAGGGACCGGCAATCAGCTTCTTGACCTCGTGTTGGCTCTTACCGCAGAAAGAGCAGTACAGGTTTTTCTCGCTGCTGGAGCCTTTTTTGTCGGGCATGAAAAAACCTTGGAATCGGGGATGCGTCAATGATAACGAAAGAAAAACGGCGCTGACCTCCCCAGGCCAGCGCCGCCAGAGAGAAAAACCCCCGATCAGGGGCGCTTGGCGATCACCTGGTCGACCAGGCCGTAATCCTTGGCTTCCTGGGCCGAGAGGAAATAGTCCCGCTCGGTGTCGTTTTCGATCTTGGACAGGGGCTGACCGGTCTGCTCGGCCAGGATCTTGTTGAGCTGTTCGCGCGTCTTGAGGATCTCGCGCGCCGCGATCTCGATCTCGGTGGCCTGGCCCTGGGCGCCACCCAGGGGCTGGTGGATCATGATCTTGGAGTTGGGCAGCGAGTAGCGCTTGCCCTTGGCACCGGCGGCCAGCAAAAAAGCGCCCATGCTGGCGGCCATGCCGGTGCACAGTGTGGAGACATCGGGCTTGATGAAGTTCATGGTGTCGAAGATCGCCATGCCCGCGCTCACCGAGCCGCCCGGCGAGTTGATGTAGAGCGAAATGTCCTTCTCGGGGTTTTCGCTCTCGAGGAACAGCAGCTGGGCCACCACCAGGTTGGCCATCTGGTCGTTGACCGGGCCGACCAGAAAGACCACGCGCTCCTTGAGCAGACGCGAGTAGATGTCGTAGGCGCGCTCACCGCGGCCCGACTGTTCGATCACCATCGGGACCATGCCCAAGGCTTGCGTGTCCAAAGCACTCATCGTGACTCCATTAAAACTAGATCGACTGTAACCAATTTTGCGACCCCACCAAGCACATGGGGCTTGTTGCGTGCACAACAAGCCCCATGCCGCTCCGTCGGGAACGATCAGGCCTGCTGGCCCATCAGCTCTTCGAAGGAAATCGCTTTTTCGCTGACCTTGGCCTTGGACAGCACGAACTCGGCCACATTGCCCTCGATCACCACCGCTTCGACCTCGGCCATGCGCTGGTTGTCGCTGTAGTACCAGCGGGCCACGTCCTCGGGACGCTCGTAGCTGGCGGCCAGCTCCTCGATGTGGGCCTTGATCTGCTCGGGCTTGGCGTGCAGTTCGTTGGCGCGCACGACTTCAGCCACCACCAGACCCAGGCGCACGCGTTGCTCGGCTTGCGGACGGAAGATGTCGTCGGGAATCGGCGCCTTGTCGGCGTCCTTGATGCCGCGCTGCTTGAGGTCGGCGCGGGCACCGTCCTTGAGGCGGTCGACTTCGGACTGCACGATGGACTGGGGCAGCTCCAGCTCGGCCTTGGCCACCAGCGCGTCCATCGCGGCCTGCTTGTTGCGCGCCAGCAGGCGGAACTTCACTTCACGCTCGAGGTTCTTGCGGATGTCGGCGCGCAGGCCGTCGACGCTCGCGTCGGCAATGCCCAGCGACTTGGCCAGGGCCTCGTTCACTTCAGGCAGGTGCGCGGCCTCGATCTTCTTGACGGTCACCAGGAAGTCGGCGGTCTTGCCGGCCACGTCCTTGCCGTGGTAGTCCTCGGGGAAGGCCAGCGGGAAGGTCTTGCTCTCGCCCGACTTCATGCCGCGCACGGCGTCTTCGAACTCCTTGAGCATCTGGCCTTCGCCGACCAGGAACTGGAAGTCCTCGGCCTTGCCACCGGCAAACGGCTCGCCGTCGATCTTGCCTTCGAAGTCGATGGTCACGCGGTCGCCGTCGACGGCGGCGTCGCCCAGGCCGCGCTGGGCGAAGGTGCGGCGCTGCTTGCGCAGGATCTCGATGGTCTTGTCGATGGCCTGCTCGCTGACTTCGGCCGTCACCTTCTCGATCTCGACGGCCGACAAATCGGCCAGCTTGACATCGGGGTAGACCTCGAAAATGGCGTCAAAGTTCAGCTGGCCCTCGGGCGCGCCTTCCTTTTCGGTGATGCGCGGCTGGCCGGCCACGCGCACCTTGGCTTCGTTGGCGGCCTGTGCAAAGGCCTCGCCGACCTTGTCGTTGAGCACTTCGTACTGCACGGAGTAGCCGTAGCGCTGGGCCACCACGTTCATCGGCACCTTGCCCGGACGGAAACCGTCCATCTTGACGGTACGGGCCAGCTTTTTGAGGCGGGCATCGACTTCGCTCTGGATGGCGGTCACGGGCAGGGTCAGCGTGATCTTGCGTTCGAGCTTTTCGAGGGTTTCAACAGTCACAGTCATGGTGTTTCTCGGTTAATTGAATGGCGTGGTGCGCGGGGGGGGACTCGAACCCCCACACCCTTGCGGGCGTCAGGACCTAAACCTGGTGCGTCTACCAATTTCGCCACCCGCGCGGATCCCAACAAAACGGGTGGTCAGGAGCCCCTGACCACCCGGGTGAAATCGGTCAACGTTCTATTTTAGCCGTTGCCAATGCGCTTTTTCGGCGCGCCAACGGCCCCCATGTCCTTGAGGCCCTGGGGGCATCAGGCGCCCTGGGCCACCTGGCCCGGGCGTGGCACGCGGAACCAGGCCGCGTACATCGCGGGCAGCGCCAGCAGCGTGAGCGCGGTGGCCACGATCAGGCCGCCCATGATGGCCACCGCCATCGGGCCCCAGAACACGCTGCGCGAGAGCGGGATCATGGCCAGCACCGCGGCCGCCGCCGTCAGCACGATGGGGCGCAGGCGGCGCACCGCCGACTCGACGATGGCCTGCCAGGCCGGCATGCCGGCGGCGCGGTCCTGTTCGATCTGGTCGATCAGGATCACCGAGTTGCGCTGGATCATGCCCATCAGCGCGATCACGCCGAGCAAGGCAACAAAGCCGAAGGGCCGGTTCAATGCGAGCAGCGCCCCGGCCACGCCCGCCATGCCCAGCGGGCCGGTCAGGAACACCAGCATCGAACGGCTGAAGCTTTGCAGCTGCAGCATCAGCAGCGTGAAGGTGATGAACAGCATCAGCGGCACGCCGGCCGCGATCGAGGACGAGCCCTTGGCGCTTTCCTCCACCGCGCCCGCGACCTCGATGCGGTAGTCGCCCGCGCCCTGCGCGGCCCAAGCGGCCTCGATCTCGCGCAGGGCCGGCAGCAGCTCGGCCGTCACGGTCGCGCCCTGCAGGCCCTCGACGATGTCGGACTGCACCGTGATCGCGTACTGGCGGCCCTCGCGCCACATCACGCCCGGCTCCCAGCCGAGCTCCGGGGTCGCGATCTGCAGCAGCGGAATGGCCCTGCCCGAGGCCGTGGGCACATAGACCTGGGCCAGGTCGGTCAGCGCCTCGCGCTCGGCCTGCGGCTGGCGCAGCACGATGTCGATCAGTTTGTCGCCCTCGCGGAACTGGCCCACGGGCGTGCCCAGCAACAAGGTGCGCGTGGCTTGAGCGATCGCCTGGCTGCTCACACCCAGCGTGCGCGCCTTGGCCTGGTCGATCTGCAGTCGCACGCGCTTGACCGACTCGTTCCAGTTGTCGTTGACGCCGCGCGTTTGTGCATTGGCGCGCATCAGCGCCTTGACCTCGTCGGCCTTGGCGCGCAAGTGCAGCGGCTCGGGACCGACCACACGGAACTGCACCGGGTAGGGCACAGGCGGTCCGTTGGGCAGCAGCTTGACGCGACCGCGCACCTCTGGAAACTCCTGCGCCAGCAGGACGGGCAGCTCCACACGCAGCGCCTCACGGGTCTGCAGGTCCTGCGGCAACACGATCAGCTGCGACACATTGGTCTGCGGAAACACCTGGTCGAGCGGCAGGTAAAAGCGCGGCACGCCCGAGCCCACCCAGGTCGTCACCGAGCGCACGCCCTCTTGCTGCGCCAGGCGTTTTTCCACGCGGCGCGCCACCTCTTCGCTGGCGGCATAAGGCGAGCCTTCGGGCAACCAGAGGTCCACCAGGATTTCGGGGCGGCTCGAGTCGGGAAAAAACTGCTGCTGCACCTGGCCCATGCCCAGCAGACCCAGCACGAACAGGGCGATGGTGATGGCGATCGTCTTCCAGCGGTGCGTGACGCACCAGGTCACCCAAGAGCGAAAGCGCTGGTAGAACGGGGTGTCAAACAGCTCGGCCCGCTCGTGGTCCTGCGCGGCGTGCTGCTGCTCCAAGTAGGCCGGTTTGCGCAGCAGCCAGGCGCCCAGGTAAGGCACGAAATAGACCGAAGCCACCCAACTCACGAGCAATGCGATCACGGTGACGGCAAAGATCGCGAAGGTGTATTCACCCACGGTGGATTGGGCGATGCCGATCGGCAAAAAGCCGGCGGCCGTGATCAGCGTGCCCGTCAGCATGGGCATGGCCGTGAGCTCGTAGGCGAAGGTGGCGGCGCGGAACTTGTCGTAGCCTTCTTCCATTTTGCGCACCATCATCTCGACCGCGATGATGGCGTCGTCCACCAGCAGACCCAGCGCGATGATCAGCGAGCCCAGCGAAATTTTGTGCAGGCCAATGCCGAAATACTGCATGGCCAAAAAAGTCACCGCCAGCACCAGCGGGATGGTGATGCCCACCACCAGACCCGGGCGCACATCGAGCACCCAGCGGCGCCAGGGCTGCCACAGTGGCGCATCGCTGTGCGGGCGCTTGTGCAGGCCCAAGGAAAGAAAGCTCACGGCCAGCACGATCACCACGGCCTCGATCAGCACCTTGACAAACTCACCCACCGACTGCGCGACCGCGCGCGGCTGGTCCTGCACCTGGCGCAGGCTCAGGCCCGCGGGCAGGCGCCGTTCGATCTGCGCCACCGCCTGCTGCAGCGCCTGGCCCAGCGCGATGATGTCGCCGCCCTTGGCCATGCTCACGCCCAGCGCAATCACCTCCTGGCCGTCGTGTCGCACCTTGACCGTGGGCGGGTCGACGTGGCCGCGCCGCACCTCGGCGATGTCGCCCAGGCGCAGCTGCGCGCCCGAAGCACCACGGATCGGCATGGCGCGCAGGTCCTCCAGGCTCTGGAACTGGCCCGCCACGCGCACCTGCACCACGTCTTGCGGTGTGAGCACCGCGCCAGCCGACTCGATCGCGTTTTGCTGGCCCAGCTGCGCCAGCACCGCGCCCATGTCGAGGCCCATTTGCGCCAGCCGGCGGTGCGAGACCTCGATGAACACCTTCTCGTCCTGCACGCCAAAAAGTTCGACCTTGGCCACATCGCGCACCTGGAGCAGGTGCTGGCGCACACGGTCGGCTTCGTGCTTGAGCTCCGCCGGGCTGTAGCCCTCACCGCTCAGGGCATAAACCACACCGTAGACATCGCCGAACTCGTCGTTGAAGAACGGGCCGATCACGCCCTGCGGCAGCGTGGCGCGCATGTCGCCGATTTTTTTGCGCACCGTGTACCAGACCTGCGGCACTTCCTCGGGCCGGGAGTTGTCCTTGAGCTGGAAGATGATCAGCGACTCACCCGGCTTGGAATAGCTGCGGATCTTGTCGGCATAAGGCACCTCCTGCAGCGTGCGCTCGATCTTGTCGGTCACCTGCTCGGCCACTTGCTGCGCCGTGGCCCCCGGCCAGACGCTGCGCACCACCATCGCACGGAAGGTGAAGGGCGGGTCCTCGTCCTGACCCAGCTGGAAATAGGCGGCCACGCCCAGCACCATGAGCGCGACCATCAGGTAGCGCGTCAGCGCCGGGTGCTCCAGCGCCCAGCGCGAAAGGTTGAAACGGTTCTTGGGGGAAGGCTTGCTCATGCCGGCCTCACTGCGCGTCGGCCGCGGGTTTGTAGAGCGTGACCTTCTGGCCCGGCGAGAGCACATGCACGCCCGCCACCACGACTTTCTGGCCGGCCGTCAGGCCGGTGGCGATCGCCACGCGGTCGGCCTGCACCGGGCCGAGCGTGACGGCTTGCGGGCGCACCGTCATGCTCGCCTCATCGAGCACCCAGACGGCCGTGCCCTGCCCGTCCTGGTGCAGTGCGGTCGTGGGCAGCAGCAGGGCCTGTGCGGCGGCGCCCGTCTGGGCAGGGGCCTGCACATGGACGGTGGCCCCCAGCGGCAGGCGCTCGGAGTCGGCCAGCGCGAGCTTGACGGCAAACGTGCGCGTGACCGGGTCGGCGCTCGCGCCCACCTCGCGCACACGGCCCTGCAGCGGCTGCTCCTGACCGGGCAGCCGGGCCTGCATGGGCAAGCCCACCTTGAACAGCGCGATCGCCTGCTCGGGCACATGAAACACGGCGTCGCGCGGACCGTCGTGCGCGAGCCGCACCACCGGCTGACCTGCCGTGATCACCTGGCCGACCTCGGCCTCGAGCGCGGTCACCACGCCCGCCGCCGTGGCCTGCAGGCGCGCATAGCCAAGCTGGTTGCCCTGCGCCTGCGCCTGCGAGCGGGCCTGCACGAGCGCGGCCTCGGCCGCCTGCAGGCTGGCTTGGCGGCGCTCGAGTTCGGCACCGCTGATGAAGCCCTGGGCCTGGAGGCTTTCAAAGCGCTTGTGGTCGGCCAGCGCGACCTCGCGCTGGGTTTGCGCCGCTGCCAGTTGTGCCTGCGCGGCCTGGGCCGAGAGCCGGTAATCCTGCGGATCGATCGCGGCCAGCAGCTGGCCGGCGGCCACGCGCTGGCCCACATCGACCGTGCGCTCGCTCAGCTTGCCCCCGACGCGAAAGCCCAGGCGCGTCTCAACGCGCGCGCGCAACTCGCCCGCGTAAAGCGCCTGCGACTGCAGCGCCTGCTCGCCCACCGCGATGACCTTGACCGCGCGCACAGGCTCGGGCGCCGCGGGGTGCTTGGAACAGGCGCTGAGTGCCGCCAGCGCGAGCCCCCCAGCGAGCCAAACAGGAACTTTAGAAAACAAGGTGCGGAGGTGCATGGCGACAAGCATATTAATGACTGACTGGTTAGTAATCTAGGGGAAGCGTCTGTTTCTGTCAAGCGACAATCGCACCATGCACCGTGCCGATTTGAACATTCGCCAGCGCCTTCGCGGGGTCTCGCGCTCTTTTGGCCTGTCCATCGGCCTGTTGCCCGCAGCGCTGCGTGAGCCTGTGGGCCTGGCTTACCTGCTGGCCCGCATCACCGACACCGTGGCCGACACGGCCGCGGTGCCCGCAGCGCATCGGCTCGCCCTGCTCGATCGCCTGCAGCAAGCGATCGAGCAGCCACTGCAGACGCCATCGCTGGCCCCGGCGCTGCAAGACTTCGCACGCCAGGTGGACAACGCGCCCGAGCGCGCGCTGCTGGCGCAAGGCCAGGCCTGCCTGGAGGCGCTGGCGCGGCAAAGCGGCGCCGATCAGGCCGTGATGCGCGCGGTGCTCGCCGCCATCATCGAGGGCCAGCACTGGGACCTGGCCGCGCTCGACGGCACGCAGCGCGGCGTGGCCACGAGTGCCGAGCTCGAGCGCTACACCTGGCTGGTCGCGGGCAGCGTCGGCGAGTTCTGGACACGCATGTGCGAGCTGCATGTGCCCCACTGGCACAAGGCGCAACTGGCTGAGCTGATGCACTGGGGCGCGCGCTACGGCCAGGGCCTTCAGCGCCTGAACATCCTGCGCGACGCAGGAGCGGACCTGCGCGCGGGACGCTGTTATTTCCCGCAAGACGAGCTCGCGCCGCTCGGCCTGGACCGCGAGCGCCTGTGCGCGGCCGCGCGAACGGGCGAGCTGGCCACGCTCACCCGGCTCACGCCGCTGCTCGAGGCCTGGCTGCGACACACCGAGGCGCAGCTGCACGATGGGCTGCGCTACAGCCTCGCGCTGCGCGGCTGGCGGCTGCGCCTGGCCAGCGCCCTGCCCTGCCTGATCGGCATCCGCACGCTGGCGCTGCTGCGCCAGGCCGGTGCGCACGCGCTGCTCGGGCATGTGAAATTGCCGCGGCGCGCGGTGCGGCAGCTGCTGCTGACGCTGGTGCTGCGCGGCGTCTCGGACCGCCAGCTCATGGCCTGCTGGGCGCAGGCGCAAAGCCCCGCAGCGGCCTGCGCGGGGCCTGCGAGAATCGGCGCATGAGCCCGCAAGAGTACGTCCAGCAAAAAGCCGCCGCCTCGGGCAGCAGCTTTTATTACGCCTTCCTGTTCCTGCCGCCGCCGCAGCGCGCGGCGATCACCGCCTTCTACGCGTTTTGCCGCGAGGTGGACGACGTGGTCGACGAGGTCAGCGACCCGGGCGTGGCCGCGACCAAGCTCGCCTGGTGGCAGCGCGAAGTGCAACAGGCCTTTGCGGGCGAAGCGAGCCACCCCGTGATGCAGGCCCTCATGCCGCACACCGCGGCTTTCGGCATCGAGGCCGCGCACCTGCTGGCCGTGGTCGAAGGCTGCCAGATGGACCTGCAGCAAAGCCGCTACCTGGATTACGCGGGCCTGCGGCGCTATTGCCACCTGGTGGCGGGCGTGGTCGGCGAGGTCGCGGCGCGCATCTTCGGCCAAACCGCGCCCGCCACGACCGCCTACGCGCACACGCTGGGCCAGGCGCTTCAGCTCACCAACATCCTGCGCGACGTCGGCGAGGACGCGCTGCGCGGGCGCATCTACCTGCCGGTCGACGAGCTGCAGCGTTTCGAGGTCAAGGCGCAGGAGCTGTTGCAGCGCCAATATTCCGACCGCTTCACGGCGCTCATGCGTTTTCAGGCCGAGCGCGCGCATGCGCTGTACGACGAGGCGCTCGCGCTGCTGCCGGCCGTCGACCGCCGCAGCCAAAAGCCGGGCCTGATGATGGCCAGCATCTACCGCACGCTGCTGCGCGAGATCGAGGCCAGCGGCTTCCAGGTGCTGCACCAGCGCATCGCGCTGACGCCGCTGCGCAAGCTCTGGCTCGCCTGGAAAATGCAGGCCCTGGGCCGTTTTTGAGGGGAAGCGCGGTGCTGCGTGTGGCCATCATCGGCGGCGGCTGGGCGGGCCTGGCCGCGGCCGTGCAGGCCACGGCCGACGGCCACCGCGTCACGCTGCTGGAGGCGAGCCGCCAGCTCGGTGGCCGAGCGCGCAGCCTGCCGCCACGCCCCGACGAGCCCGAGACCCCGCCGCTGGACAACGGCCAGCATGTGCTGCTCGGGGCCAACCAGATGGCGCTGAACCTCATGCGGCAAGTGGGCATCGACCCCGAAACCGCGCTGCTGCGCCTGCCGCTGCAACTGCGCGGCCCGGGCCATGCCCTGCACTTTGGCAGCGGGGCCGGCCCCTGGGACGGGCTGTGGGCGGTGCTCGCCGCGCGTGGTTGGGGCCTCGGTGACAAGCTGAACCTGCTGGCCGCGGCGCGCCGCTGGCAAAGTCAGGATTTCCAGTGCAGCCCCAGTGCCAGTGTCTACGGCCTGTGCGCGCAGCTGCCCGCCGCCTGGGTCGAACGCGTGGTCCGGCCGCTGTGCCTGGCGGCGCTCAACACGCCGATCGAGCGCGCCAGCGCCCAGGTCTTCCTGCAGGTGCTGCGCGACGTGTTCTGGGGACCGCGCGGCAGCAGCGACCTGCTGATCCCGCGCACCGACCTCGAACAGCTCTTGCCCCGCGCCGCGCGCGACTGGCTGCAGGCGCGCGGCACACGCATCGCCACCGGCCGGCGGGTGCGCCAGTTGCGACGCGGCATGGCCGACTGGCAAGTCGACGGCGAGGCCTTCGACCATGTGGTGCTGGCCTGCCCGGTGCCAGAGGCGGCGCGCCTCGTCACGGCTGCGCTCGAAGGCATCGGCCCCAACCTGCAGCAGCGCCTGCGGCACTGGCTGGCGACGGCCGCGCGCCTCGAGCACCAGGCGGTGGCCACGGTCTATCTGCACAGCCCCACGGCTTTGTCCGCCCCCTGGCAGATGCTGCATGAGGCGCCGGGGCAACCCGCGCAATGGGTGTTTGACCGCGGCCAGTGCGGCGGCCGCGAAGGCCTGCTGGCCTTTGTGGTCTGCGCCAGCCGCAGCAGCCGCGAGCAGCTCACCCAGCAGGTGCTGGCCCAGGCGCGCGAGCAACTGGGCTTGGACGGGCTCGTGCCGGTGCAAACCGTGGTCGACAAGCGCGCCACCTTCGCCTGCACCGCCGGCCTGACACGCCCTGCGGCCACGATCGCGCGGGGCCTCACGGCCGCGGGCGACTATGTGGCCGGCCCCTACCCCGCCACCCTGGAGGGTGCGGTGCGCAGTGGCCTGATGGCGGCGCTCGGCATCGAGGGCATCGAGCCGGTCAGGCCCCCAGCGCCCGCGACTGTTGCTGCGCCGGACGCGCCAGACAGCTTTGCAGCCACGCCTGCGTCAAGGGATGGCGCGCCAACAGATCCGCCGCCGGCCGGATCCAGCTGACCACGCTGGCCACACACAGATCGGCCACCGTGAAACGCGCGGCCGCCAAATGGGCCTGGCCTTGCGCCTGCTGCGCTTGCAGGTGCTGCTCGAGCACCGCCAGCGGGACCTTCAGGCGTGACTCCGCCTTCTCGGCCAGTTCGGGCTTGCGCTGGTCTTCGGGCATGGCCAGGCGGTGCATCAGCACCGTGAGCGCGTCGGCCTCGAGCTCGGTCACGGTCCAGAAACTCCAGCGCAGGGCTTCGGCCTCTTCGCGCGGTGTGGCCGGCGTGATGCTCTGGCCATCGGCGCGGCCGTGCACGCGGGCGATGTAGAGCGCGCAAGCCATGCTCTCCCAGACCGTCACGGTGCCCTCGGGCCGCTCATCGACGACCACCGGGATGTGGCCATTGGGGTTGAGGGCCAGGAAGTCGGGCGTGCGCGTGGCGCCGTTTTTGTAGCTCTGGTGCACGTGCTCGAATGGCACGCCGAGTTCGAGCGCAGCCCAAAAGGGGCGGCTGGCGCGCGAGGCGCCGATGCCGTGAATCTTCAGACCCATGTGTGTCTCCGGTATCAGTGGGGGTAGTCGTGCCAGTGGCGGCACAGCGCGTGCAAGTCTCGCACCGCCAGGTGCGGCCGGCTGTCGCCCTGGCTCCAACCCTGCCCCTCGCGGTCGAGCCAGGCGACCTGCATGCCCACCGCGAGCGCGCCCACGGCATCGAGGTGGGCGTCGTCGCCCACATGCAGCACCGCCTCGGGCGGCACGCCGGCGGCGCGCGCGGCCGCTTCGAAAATGCGCGCGTCGGGCTTGGCCACACCGGTCTCTCGCGCGCTCACCGAGGCGTGGAAATGCGCGCCCAGGCCCACGCGGTGCACATCGGCATTGCCGTTGGACAACGCCACCACGGGGTAACGCGCGCTCCAGAAGGCGAGCGCGGGCAAGGCGTCGTCGAACAAATCGACGCGCTGGCGCTCGGCGAAAAACACCTCGAAGGCGGGCTCGGCCAGTGCGGGGTCGTGGCCGGCCTGGCGCAGCAGCTCGCGGATCGCCTCGCAGCGCAAAAACGAGAGGTCGTGCGCGCGGGCGGCATGGCGCGCGTTGACGCTTTGGCGGATCGCCTTGTGGACCTCGACGTCGCGCGCCAGCGTGGCCGCCTGCGGCGCGTGCTGCGCCAGCCAGTCGACCAGCACCTGCTCAGCGCGGCGGATGGTGGGCCAGACGGGCCAAAGCGTGTCGTCGAGGTCGAGGGTGATGGCCTGGATGCGGTCGAGGTCGAGCATGGTGAGCGAGAATACCGCATGGCTTTCCGCACCGAACCTCCCTACACCCATGGCCAGGCCGCGCGCACGGCCGTCCTGTATTGCAACCTGGGCACGCCCGAGGCGCCCACCGCGCCCGCGCTGCGCCGCTACCTGGCCGACTTCCTCGGCGATGGCCGCGTGGTCGAAATCCCCAGGGCGGTGTGGTGGCTGATCCTGCACGGCATCATCCTGCGCGTGCGGCCGGCCAAGTCGGCGGCCAAGTACGCGAGCATCTGGACCCGCGAGGGCTCGCCGCTGATGGTGCACACGCGTGCCCAGGCGCAGGGCCTGGAGCAGGCGCTGCGCGCGCGCGGCCACCAGCTGGTGGTGCGCCACGCCATGCGCTATGGCCAGCCGGGCATCGCCGAGCAACTCGATGCGCTCAAGGCCGAGGGCGTGCAGCGCGTGCTGCTCTTGCCGGCCTACCCCCAGTACAGCGGCACCACCACGGCCAGCGTGTTCGACGCGGTTTACCGTTGGGGCCTGGATGCGCGCCTCTTGCCCGAGCTGCGCTTTGTCAACCGCTACCACGACGACCCGGGTTATATCGCCGCGCTGGCCCAGCGCGTGCGCAGCCACTGGGCCGAACACGGCCGGGGCCAGGTGCTGGTGATGAGCTTTCATGGGGTGCCGGAGCGCACGCTGCAGCTGGGCGACCCCTACCACTGCGAGTGCCTCAAGACCGGACGCCTGCTGAGCGAGGCCCTGGGCCTGGCGGCCGACCAGGTGCGCATCACCTTCCAGTCGCGCTTTGGCAAGGCCAAGTGGCTGGAGCCCTACACCGAGCCCACGCTGGTGGCGCTGGCCCAGGAGGGGGTGAAAAACGTCGACGTGGTCTGCCCCGGCTTCACCAGCGACTGCCTGGAAACGCTGGAAGAGATCCGGCAGGAAGCGCAAGAAGCCTTTCAGCACGCCGGCGGCGAGCGCTTTGGCTACATCCCCTGCCTCAACGACAGCCCGGCCTGGATCGACGCGCTGGCCACACTGGCCGAGCGCCACCTGCAGGGCTGGCCAACGGGCGCGCCCGACGCCGCGCAGGGCCAGGCCAGCCGCGAGCGCGCGCTCGCCCGCGGCGCCCAAGGCTGAGGCCTCAGGCCGCGCGCTCCTCGGCGCGCGCGAGAAAGTCCGACACCCAGGCCCAGTGCTCGGGCACGTTGAGCGCGGGCGCATGGCCGCAGCCCGGCACCTCGATCGTCTGCAACAGGCCCTGCGCACCGGGGCCTCGCGTGCGCATGCGCGCCACCGTCTCGGGCAGCACCAGGTCCGAGGTCGCGCCGCGCAAAAGCAGCACCGGCACCGTGATCGCGTCGTAGTGCGCCCAGATGCGGTAGTCGTCGGGGTGCACGATGAACTGGCGCACCATGGCCGGGTCGTAGTGCGGGGTCACGCGCCCATCGGGCAGGCGCCGCACCGAGGTTTCGGTCAGCCGACGCCACTGCGCGTCGCTGAGCCAGCCATAGGGCTGGTAGACCTGGCGGAAAAAGGCCTCGAGTTCGCCCACCGTGGCGAAGGCGGGCGGTTGGCCCGCGTAGCTGCGGATGCGCTCGATGGCGGCCTGCGCGAGCTCGGGCGCGTTGTCGTTGAGCACCAGGCTGCGCACGCGGCCGCGCAAGGTGGACTCGGCCAGGCCCGCCGCGCACAGCGTGCCGATGGCCCCGCCCATGGAGGTACCGACCCAGTGCACCTGGTCCAGCCCCAGACCGTCCACCAGCTCGCGCGCCAGCCGCGCATAAAAGCGCAGGCAGTACTGGGCATCGGGCTCGGCGCTCCATTGCGAGAGGCCGCGCCCCACCGTGTCGGGGCAAACCACGCGCCAGCCCTGCCCTTGCAGGTGGCCGGCCAGCTCGTCCATGTCGCGCCCGGTGCGCGCCAGGCCGTGCCAGGCGATCACGGTGCCGCGCGCGGGGCTGGCCGGCTGCCAGTCGGTGCAATGGATTTCCAGACCCGCGCAGGTCAGGTAGTGGGAGGCGAAGGGCATGCGAGGTCTCCGGTGCGGTGGGGGCCGATGCGCGAATTTAGACGATTTCGCGCGGGCAGCGCCCGGGCCCGCTCACGCACCGCTGGCCGTTGCGCGCTCAGGCACGGCCGACCGGCTCGATCAGCCGGTAGCCAAAGCCGTGCACGACCACCAGGCGCAAACGCTGAGCCTCGGGGCCCAGGTCCAATTTGCGGCGCAACCAGGACACATGCACATCGAGCGTGCGCGAGAGGGCATCCTCCTCGCGCCCCCAGACCTCGTGCATGATGCGGTTGCGCGCGATCGGCCTGTCCAGATTGCCGAACAGCAGCCTGGCCAGCTCGTATTCCTTTTCCGTGAGGACCACCTGCCGCTCGCCAAAGGACACGCGCCGCTGGCTGCGCTCAAAAAAGTAACCCGGCAACAACTCGCCCGAATCTGCGCCTTTGCCAATCGGTTGGCAGCGCCGCTGCAGCGCGCCGATGCGGGCCAGAAATTCGGCGCGGCGCAAGGGCTGGCTGCAGCAGTCATCGGCCCCCGCGTTCAAGGCGGCCACCGCCTCCTCTTCTTGCTGCGCCGGCCCCGTCAGCACCATGACCGGCGCATCGACGCGCGAGCGTTCGCGCAAATGCTGCAGCACCGAAAAACCGTCAGACCCCGCGCCGCAACACGTCAGCACAAACAGGTCAAACGACTCCTGACGCAGGCCACGCAAAATCTGCCGCCCCTGCGCATAGCAAGACACCCTGTGGCCGGCGTGGACCAGCAGCTCATGGACTTCGCGGGCCTGCTGCAGGCCTTCGTCAAAGATGGCGATGTGCATAGAAATTATTTATAAGGTTTTAATAAATAATTCTATATGAAATGAAAACTGAAACACACCAAGCACCTGCGCGATGCCCCTGCAGACGCAAAAGGCGCCCGCCAGCCCGAACCCCACAGGCAAGAAAAAAGCCCGTGTGATCGCTCACACGGGCTTTGTTCTGGCGGAAACGGAGGGATTCGAACCCTCGATGAGGCTCTACACCCCATACTCCCTTAGCAGGGGAGCACCTTCGGCCACTCGGTCACGTTTCCAAAGTGCCGCGATTATAGCTCAGGCCTGGTCGAGGTCGAAGGCCTTGTGCAGCGCGCGCACCGCGAGTTCCATGTACTTTTCGTCGATGACGACCGAGGTCTTGATCTCGGAGGTGGAGATCATCTGGATGTTGATGCCCTCCTCGCTGAGTGCGCGGAACATCTTGCTGGCCACGCCCACATGGCTGCGCATGCCGATGCCCACGATCGAGACCTTACAGATCTTGGCGTCGCCCACCACTTCGCTGGCGCCCAGCGCCGGCAGCACCTTGTCCTTGAGCAGGTCGGTGGTGCGCGCATAGTCGTTGCGGTGCACGGTGAAGCTGAAGTCGGTCTTGCCGTCCTTGGACAGGTTCTGGATGATGACGTCGACTTCGATGTTGGCATCGGCCACGGCGCCCAGGATCTGGTAGGCGATGCCCGGCTTGTCGGGCACACCCAGCACGGAAATTTTGGCTTCGTCGCGGTTGAACGCGATGCCGGAAACGACGGCTTGTTCCATTTGTTCGTCTTCCTCAAAAGTGATCAGGGTGCCAGACTTGGCTTCTTCATTCAGGTCGATGTCCCAGGGCGTGAAGCTCGAGAGCACACGCATGGGCACCTTGTATTTGCCGGCGAATTCGACCGAGCGGATCTGCAGCACCTTGGAGCCCAGGGAGGCCATTTCCAGCATCTCTTCAAAGCTCACCTTGTTCAGGCGACGGGCCTCGGGCACCACGCGCGGGTCGGTGGTGTAGACGCCGTCCACATCGGTGTAGATCAGGCACTCGTCGGCTTTCATGGCCGCGGCCACGGCCACGGCCGAGGTGTCGGAACCGCCACGGCCCAGCGTGGTGATGTTGCCCTCGTCGTCCACGCCCTGGAAACCGGTGATGATGACCACCTTGCCGGCGGCCAGGTCGCCGCGCACGCGGGCGTCATCGATCGACTCGATGCGGGCCTTGGTGTAGGCGTCGTTGGTCTTGATGGCGACCTGCCAGCCGGCGTAGCTGACGGACGGCATGCCTTCGGCCTGCAGCGCAATGGCCAGCAGCGCCGACGAAGCCTGTTCGCCGGTCGAGGCCAGCATGTCGAGTTCGCGGTGGTAGGCGCTGTCGGCCTTGGCGGGGGCCAGTTCCTTGGCCAGGCCCAGCAGGCGGTTGGTTTCGCCGCTCATGGCGCTGGGCACGACCACCATCTGGTGGCCGGCGCGCGCCCATTTGGCCACGCGCTTGGCGACGTTGCGGATGCGCTCGGTCGAGCCCATCGAGGTGCCGCCGTATTTGTGAACAATCAAAGCCATGGGGTGTCGTTGTCGTGAAAAATCGGAGCCCGCACCGCAGTGGCGGGCTGCGCTTGGCTTGCGCGGGCGACAGGCCCGGCAAAACCCGCTGATTGTAGCAATCGGCCTGGCGTCCTCGGCCTGCGCGAGGCGCTCAGCCGGCCCTCCAGCGCAGGTGCGCGCCTTCGCGCAGCACCTGCCCGGCGCCCACACGCAACTCCAGGCGGTGCCCGCGCGTGGTGCAGTCGACCAGCTGGGCCTGCAACTCGCGCAGCTGGGCCGCGCTGGGTGTGGTGCCGTGCGCGTGCCGCAACCAGTGGCGCAGCACCAGGGCCTGGCGCGCGGCTGGCAGTGCCTGCAAGGCGACGATGGCGGGCGGCACGCCGACTTGCGCCAGGTCCTGCTCGGCCAGCGCATCGAGCAACGACTGCGCCTCGGCCGCATGGCGCATGCTGCGTGCAAAGGTGTCGCGAAAGCTGGGCAAGGCCGCGTCCAGCGCCGGCAGCACCTGTGCGCGCACGCGGTTGCGCGTGAACTGCGGGTCGGCATTCGTCGGGTCCTCGACCCAGGGCTCGCCGCGCGCGCGCAGCCGCTCGCGCAGGTCGGCGCCCGCCACCGCCAGCCAGGGTCGGTGCCAGCGCAAGCCCAGGCGCTCAAATTGCGCCGGCATGCCTGCCAGGCCCGGCAGGCCACTGCCGCGCGAGAGGGCGATCAAGAGCGTCTCGACCTGGTCATCGGCGTGCTGGGCCAGGGCCACGTCTTGCACCTGATGGCCCCAGCGGCTGTGCACGGTCTGGGCGATCGCCGCATAGCGCGCCTGACGCGCCGCGTCTTCGGGGCTCTGCCCCGCATTGGCGCGCGCGTCGACGCGGCACACGGCAAGGGGCAGCTGCAGGCGTTCGCACAGCGCCACACAAAAGGCCTCAAACCCATCGGCCGCCGCCTGCAGGCCATGGTGCACATGCACCGCCCGCACCTGGCCGGGCCAGCGCTCGGCGCAGGCCAGCAGCAAGGCGGTGGAGTCGGCGCCACCGGACAGCGCCACCGCCAAAGGAAGGCCCGGGCGGAAATCCGCCAGGGCCTGGTCCGGGGTCAGGGGCATGGGCTGTGCGCGAACGCGCGAAAAGGCTTATTTGGCCTTGGTGTCGGTGAAGCGGCCGTAGCTTTGCAGGCGCTCGTAGCGGCGGTCCAGCAGTTCCTTGGGCTTCAGGTCCGAGACCTGACGCACGGCGTCGGCCAGTGCGCGCTTGAGGAAGGCCATCATCTGCTCGTGGTCACGGTGGGCGCCGCCCACGGGCTCGCTGACGATCTTGTCGACCAGGTTCAGGGCCTTGAGGCGGTGCGCGGTGATGCCCAGGGCTTCGGCGGCCAGCTCGGCCTTCTCGCCGGTCTTCCAGAGGATGGACGCGCAGCCCTCGGGGCTGATCACCGAGTACACCGAGTACTGCAGCATCAGCACCTGGTCGGCCACCGAAATCGCGAGCGCGCCGCCCGAGCCGCCTTCGCCGATGATGGTGGTGATGATCGGTACCTCGAGCTGGGCCATCTCGAAGATGTTGCGGCCGATCGCTTCGGACTGACCGCGCTCCTCGGCGTCGATGCCGGGGTAGGCACCGGGCGTGTCGACGAAGGTGAAGACGGGCAGCTTGAACTTCTCGGCGGTCTTCATCAGGCGCAGCGCCTTGCGGTAACCCTCGGGCTTGCTCATGCCGAAGTTGCGCAGCGCACGCTCCTTGGTGTCGCGGCCTTTTTGGTGGCCCAGCACCATGCAGGGCTGGCCGTTGAAGCGGGCCAAGCCGCCCACGATCGACTGGTCATCCGAGAAATGGCGGTCGCCGTGCATCTCGACGAAGTCGGTGAACAGCGCGTTGACGTAGTCGAGCGTGTAGGGGCGCTCGGGGTGGCGCGCGATCTTGGTGATCTGCCAGGGCGTCAGATCGCTGTAGATGTCTTTGGTCAGCTGCTGGCTTTTCTTGCTCAGCTGGTCGATCTCGTCGGTGATGTCGACCGCCGACTCGCTCTGCACATAGCGCAGCTCTTCGATCTTGGCTTCGAGTTCGGCAATGGGTTGCTCGAAATCGAGAAACGTGCGTTTGGCCAAGTTTTTCTCCTCAATGCATGCGGACGGACCGCGAAAGCCCCGGCTCAGTAAGCCACGGGCAGCGGGTCCAGCGACCGCCAAATATACCAAGTGGCCACCGTGCAATACGGTTGCCAGGCCTGGGCGACCTCGCGCGCATCGCTGCGGCTGACGGGTTCGCCCGAAAAGTAGTTGCGGCTGATGCCGTTGATCAGACCCACATCGTCGAGCGGCAGCACATTGGGCCGCATCAGGTGGAAGATCAGGAACATCTCGGCCGTCCAGCGGCCAATGCCGCGGATCGCCACCAGCTCGGCGATGATGGCCTCGTCGTCCATGCCCTGCCACTGCTTGACGTGCACCGCGCCCGAGTCGAAATGCAGGGCCAGATCGACCAGGTATTCCACCTTGCGCGCCGACAGGCCGGCCGCGCGCATGTCGTCGACCTTGAGCTTGAGCACACCGGCCGGCGTGAGCTTGCGCGAGAGCGCGGCGAAACGGTCCCACACCGACTGTGCGGCCTTGACCGAAATTTGCTGGCCCACGATGGAACGTGCCAGCGTGACGAAGGCGTCACCGCGCGACTCCAGCATCACATCGCCGAACTGGGGGATGATTTTCTTCATCACCCGGTCCTTGCGCGCCAGATGCGCGCAAGCCTCGGACCAGTAAGCGGGGGTGACCGGGCTCACGCCTTGGCCTCCCAGGTGGTGCCGGTGGCCGAGTCCTTGAGCACGATGCCGCGCGCCAGCAAGTCGTTGCGGATGCGGTCGGCCTCGGCAAAGTTCTTGGCGGCCTTGGCATCGGCACGCGCCTGGATCTGCGCCTGTATGGCCGCTTCATCGAGGCCCGCGCCCGACTGCAGGTAGGCGGTGGGCTCGCTTTGCAACAGGCCCAGCACACCGCCCAGCGCCTTGAGCAGGCCCGCGAGTTCGGTCGAATGCGTGCGGTTGACCTCGCTGGCCAGCTCGAACAGCACCGCCACCGCCTCGGGCGTGCCGAAGTCCTCGTCCATCGCGGCCTTGAAGCGCGCGGCAAAGGGGTTGGTCCAGTCGATGCGCAGGTCCGCTGGCGTCACCGCCTGCAGGGCGGTGTAGAGGCGCCGCAGCGCGCCCTTGGCGTCTTGCAGGTGCACATCGCTGTAGTTCAGCGGGCTGCGGTAGTGGCTGCGCACCACGAAGAAGCGCACGGTTTCCGCGTCGAACGCCTTGAGCACATCGCGGATGGTGAAGAAGTTGCCCAGGCTCTTGGACATCTTCTCGTTGTCGACATTGATGAAGCCGTTGTGCATCCAGGTGCGCGCAAACGTGCCCTCGCCCAGCGCGCCCTGGCTTTGCGCGATCTCGTTTTCGTGGTGCGGGAACTGCAGGTCGGCGCCGCCACCGTGGATGTCGAAGGTTTCGCCCAGCAGCTCGCAGCTCATGGCCGAGCACTCGATGTGCCAGCCGGGGCGGCCCTGGCCGTAGGCGCTGTCCCACTTGCAGTCCTCCGGCTCGCTCGGCTTGGCCGATTTCCAGAGCACGAAATCCAGCGGGTCGTGCTTGCCCGACTCCACGGCCACACGCTCGCCGGCGTTGAGCTCGTCCAGCGATTTGCCCGAAAGCTGGCCATAAGCCGGGAACTTGCGCACCGCGTAATTGACGTCGCCATTGGCCGCGCGGTAGGCCAGGCCCTTTTGCTCGAGCGTCCCGATCATGGACAGCATCTGTGGCACGTAGTCGGTGGCGCGCGGCTCGTGCTGCGGGCGCTCGATGCCCAGCGCATCGGCGTCCTGGTGCAGCGCCTCGATCATGCGGTCGGTCAGCTGGCGGATGGTCTCGCCGTTGTGCAAAGCACGCTGGATGATCTTGTCGTCGATGTCGGTGATGTTGCGCACGTAGGTGACGCGCAGACCGCTGGCCTTGAGCCAGCGCTGCACCACGTCGAAGGCGATCATCGAGCGCGCATGGCCCAGGTGGCACAGGTCGTAGACCGTCATGCCGCAGACATACATGCGCACATGGCCCGGCTCGGCCGGAGAAAACGCGGACATTTGACGGCTGAGCGTGTTGTAAATGCGCAGGCTCATGAACTCACGATCATCGAACAGCCGACCCTGCGGGCAGCGCCAAAGGCTGCGCACAGAGAACGGACACACTGGGAAAACGGCGGTGGCAAAACGGTTGCCGGCCAGGGGCAAGGCGAAGGCTGCGACTCGGGCGCTCCGCTACAATGAACCGCAGTATAGCCGCCCACCCTTTTGCGTTGGCGCCAGCCCCACGCCCCAGCCCGCCTGCCATGTCCACCCCCACCGTCCGCACCGCCTTGCTGTTGTTGCTGTGGAGCCTGGTGGGCCTGCCGCTGCTGGCGCGCGCCGATGTTTACGACGATGTCGAGCGCCTGCTGCGCAACGGCCAACTCGAACGGGCCGAACAACTCAGCGCCAAACACCTGCAAGAGCGCCCCCAGGACCCGCAGATGCGCCTGCTGCGCAGCCGCATCCAGGAAGCCCGTGGCCAACACGAGCAGGCGCGCGAGACACTGCAGGCGCTGACGCAGGAATACCCCGAACTGCCCGAGCCGCACAACAATCTGGCCGTGCTGCACGCCCGCGAAGGCCGTTTGCAGGAAGCGCTCGAGGGCCTGCAGCGCGCGCTGCAGGCGCGTCCGGACTACACCCAGGCGCTGGAAAACCTGGGCGACCTGCACCTGAGCCTGGCGCGACAGGCCTACCAGCGCGCCGCGCGCACCACCCAGCCCTCGCCCAGCGCCGCGCGCAAGGCCGAGGCCCTCGCGCCGCTGCTGCCGCGCTGAGCCCTTTGCGGAGTTGACGATGAAACGCTTTTTTCTGCGCACCTGCCTGCACACACTGATCGGCCTCGGCCTGCTGGCCGCGCTGCTGGGCGCCCAGGCGCAAAACACGCCGCGGGTGCAGATCAGCACCAACCTCGGCGTGATCGAGGCCGAGCTCTATGCCGACAAGGCGCCGCGCACCGTGGCCAACTTCCTGCAATACGTGCGCGACAAGCACTACGACGGCACCGTCTTTCACCGCGTGATCGCCAACTTCATGGTGCAAGGCGGTGGCTTCGACGCCAAATACCAGCAAAAGCCCACGCGCTCGCCCATCCAGCACGAAGGCCGCGCGGCGCTGGCCGCGGGCCTCAAAAACACCACCGGCACGCTGGCCATGGCCCGCACCAATGACCCGCACTCGGCCAGCGCGCAGTTCTTCATCAACGTGGTCGACAACGCCTTCCTCGACCCCACGCCCATCCCCGAAGGCGATCCGGTCAAGCGCTTCGACTACCAGGGCCGGGTCTATGAAAACGTGCCGCGCAGCCAGCTCTTGAACGCGCCGCAGCTCTTCGGCTACACCGTTTTTGGCAAAGTCACGTCCGGCATGGACGTGGTCCAGAAAATCCGCCAGACGCCCACCGGCAGCGGCGGCCCCTTCCCGAGCGATGTGCCGCAGAACCCGGTCATCATCCAATCCATCACCCTGCTTCCCTGAGAGACACCATGAGCAACCCGCAAGTCGAACTCCACATCACCGGCATGGGCGTGATCACGCTCGAACTCGACGCCGACAAGGCACCCAAGTCGACCGAAAACTTCCTGGCCTATGTGAACAAGGGCCACTACAACAACACCATCTTCCACCGCGTGATCGATGGCTTCATGGTCCAGGGCGGCGGTTTCGAGCCCGGCATGACGCAAAAGCCCACCGACGCCCCGATCGACAACGAAGCCAACAACGGCCTCAAGAACGACAAATACACCGTGGCCATGGCCCGCACCCAGGCGCCGCACTCGGCCACCGCGCAGTTCTTCATCAACGTGGCCGACAACGCCTTCCTCAACCACACCGCGCCCTCGCTGCAGGGCTGGGGCTATGCGGTGTTCGGCAAGGTCGTCAAGGGCACCGAGATCGTCGACCAAATCCGCGGCGTGAAGACCGGCCGCAACGGCTTCCATGACGACGTGCCCAAGGAAGACGTCGTCATTGAAAAAGCCGTCGCCCTCTGATCGGCGCCCCATGGCGTCCACGGCCAAGCCGTGCCCCTTCGGCACGTTCAACGCGCCCGCCGCCTGGCAGGCCGTGGACCTGGTTTCCGACCTGCACCTGCAGGCGAGCGAGCCCGCCACCTTCGAGGCCTGGCGCGCCCACATGGCCGCCACCCCGGCCGATGCGGTGCTGCTGCTGGGCGATGTGTTCGAGGTCTGGGTCGGTGACGACGCCGTGGCCGCCGACCCTTTTTTGCAGGCCTGCGCCCAGGTGCTGCGCCAAGCCAGCGCGCGCATGACGGTGGGCTTCATGCCCGGCAACCGCGACTTCCTCGTCGGCCCGCATTTCATGAAGGATTGCGGTCTGCTGCCGCTGCAAGACCCCACGCTGCTGCGCTGGGGCGCGCAGCGCGTGCTGCTCAGCCACGGCGACGCGCTGTGCCTGGACGACCAGGCCTACCAGCGCTTTCGCGCGGTCTCGCGCACCCCGGCCTGGCAAAGCGAATTCCTGGCCCGCCCCTTGGCCGAGCGCCTGGCGCTGGCGCAGGCCATGCGCGCGCAAAGCGAGGCGCACAACCAGAGCGTGGCCTATTTCGCCGACGCCGATCCCGCCATGACGCGCGACTGGCTGCAGGCCAGCGGCGCTTCGCTCTTGATCCATGGCCACACCCACCGCCCGGCCGACCATGCGGTGGACGGCCTGCCCCCCGCCCGCCGCCAGGTGCTCAGCGACTGGCACATCGGTGCCCAAAGCCCGCGCGCGCAAGTGCTGAGGCTGTACGCCGACGGCCGCAGCGAGCGGCTGCCGGTGCACGCGGCCTGAGCTCGGCCGTCCAAGCCTGAAAAAAAGGGGCCCGCAGGCCCCTGGTCGACCGCTGCAGGTCAGCGCCGCAGCAGCTGCTTGAGCGCGTTTTGCAGGCGGCGTGCGCTGGCCTCGTCGTGCACGCTGGCCAGCACCTGGGCCACATCCTGGCCCCAGGTCTGGGCCGGACCGGCTTCGTGGCGACGCGTGAGCAACTGCAGCTGCAGGGCACGGCGCGCCTCCAGGTGCTCGGCCGGGGTGGGCACTTCGGCCGCCATCTCCAGGCGCAGCAGGGACTGCGCCGCGTTCGCCTGGGCCGGCTGGGCCAGGGCCTGGCTCCAGCCCTGGCGCACGGCCGAGGGCACCGCCTTGCCAAGCTCCTGGGCGGGCGGCAGGGCTTCGGGCGCGCGCGCCTTCCAGGCCTCGAGCAAACGCACCAGGGTTTCACCATGGGCTTGCGCGGCGAGTTTGCGCAGCGCCTGTTCGGCGTGCTCGCGCGCCTCGCGCTGGGCACGGAAAGCGGCATCGGCCAGGCGCGGCCCGCGCTCTTCGCGCCGCTCATCGCGGCCCCAGCCACGCTCGCCATCACGCCGGCCCTCGCGGCCAAAACGCTCGCGCTCGCCC
>JACCDX010863156.1_pt1 | contig 29219 bp, 15 predicted proteins | sample 7449681 | NCBI WGS metagenome assembly JACCDX01 (sample SAMN15323450, study PRJNA562643) | freshwater metagenome | isolation source: river surface water | place: USA:Blue River Watershed | collected 2017-08-18
AAACTCAATTATGATTGGCAACTCTGGATTGACTCGGATATTGTTTTTAACACAGAAAAATTCTGGCAACTTATTCTGATGGATAAGGACATCGCTTCTGGATGGTATGCAACAGAAGACGGTCATACAACCTCAGTGGCGCACTGGTTGGATGAGGATGACTTTAGAGGAAACGGTGGTGTGATGAATCACGAAACCGTTGAGAGTATCTCAAAGCGCCGCAAACCATTTACAGTTGATTACGCAGGTTTTGGTTGGCTTCTGATTAAGAATGGAGTTTTTGAACATCCAGAAATCAAGTATCCTTGGTTTGCACCAAAGATGCAAGTCTTTGAATCTGGACAAGTTCAAGACATGTGTGGAGAAGATGTATCATTCTGCCTCGATGCAAAAGAAGCAGGTTTTGAAATCTGGTGTGATCCTCGCATTCGCGTTGGACACGAAAAAACAAGAGTGATCTGATACAATGGCAGAATCTTACAATATCCTTTGTAAGGGTCGTAGAATATATACTGGTCTTACTGAGGAAGAATATTTCAATATTATGGAGGACTTGTCGATAGATTTTTATCAGACAGGTTCTCCAAGACCTGAAGATCTTGAAACTGAAATTTTAATGGAGAATCAATTATGGCAACAAAAGCAAAAGGTGGATTGAGTAAGAATGGTTCTTATATTCCTGGGCCTCCTAAGAAGTCTCGTCAAGGAATGGGAGGAGGAACTAAATATGCTGCGTCTTCTCGCAATGGAGCACGTAAAAAGTATAGAGGTCAAGGTAAAGGATAATGTATTACTTAGAGTGTGATGATGAATGGAATCAAATACATCCATCAGACCTCTGGGTTTATAATAAACTATTTCTAAGTCGGCGTTTAGGTTATACTTGTGGTCCTGCCGGAACCACAGTTCCCAAACCCGACTTTTATATTGTACGTCCATCTTTTAATTTGTTTGGAATGGGAAGATTTGCTCGTAAAGAATGGTTGTATAAGTATACAGATCATATTCATCCTGCAGAATTTTGGTGCGAAATCTTTGAAGGTACTCATTTAAGTGTAGACTTTAGAGATAAAAAGTCTGAATTAGTTGTTGTTGGAAATCGTGATGATGATGATCCTTATTATAAATGGAAAAAATGGGAAAAAATAGACCTAAATGTACAATTTCCAGAAATTTTAAATGATTTAAAAGGTGATTATGAATACATTAACTGTGAATTTATTGGCAAAAAACTAATTGAGGTTCATTTTCGTCAAAATCCAGACTTTAGGTATAATAATACAGTAGCAATACCAGTCTGGGATGATGAAAAGATGGAAAGTATGACATTTATCGAAGATGTTGACTACTATCGCAAAGGTTTTTATATTCAATAAATAAATTTTTTAATAAAAACTGAATTGGAACAATACTCAATGGGCAAACACCTTCTCTTAGAGGTGTATAATGTGGATTTTGAAGCGATTAATGATGTAGAATCGCTTCAAAATGCTATGATTAGGGGAATAAATCGTGCAAAAATGACAATTTTGAACACATTTTCACACTGTTTTCTCCCTCAAGGATGCACAGTTGTCATCGCACTAGCAGAAAGTCATGTTTCATGCCATACATGGCCAGAAAATGGGTGTTTAGCAGTTGATGTTTATACTTGTGGAGAAGGAAATCCAAAATTAATTGCCCTTGAGATCCTAAAATACCTTAATTCTGACTCATATTCCATCCGCGAGATAGATCGTTAAATAGATGTAGGGAGATAGCAACCTCCTTTATAAAAGTTCTGTTTTATTCATTAAAACAGGAGCTAAAATGTCTAATTTACCAGTTGATAGAGATTGGGAATACATGAAAGAGATGTGGGGAACTACCCATCTTGCAACCGATTATCAGTCTCAACCTCAAAAAAGAGTAATTCAAGAAGTTATGCATGACCTTGCACCTCGTCATGACTTAAAAAAACAACAAGAATTGCATGAAAAAATTCGTAATGATGAAGATTATGATGATTGGGACTATGGAACTGAACCAACATATGGAACATCTTGGAAATCGTCATAAATAAGTAAAGAATTTATCTCAAAATGGCAGTCACCAGGATATCCAGATCTTTCAAAGATATTAGTTTATCTTTTGACCCACATCCGGTGACTAAAGATCTGGCCGTTTTAACAAATGAAAGAGCAATTATTCGCTCAGTTCGTAATTTAGTTGAAACAATTCCAACTGAAAGGTTTTTTAATCCTACTCTTGGATCAAACGTAAGAAGCAGTTTATTTGATTTTGTTGATTATGCAACTGCTTCTACAATTCAAGATCAAATTATTGAAGTGATTAATAACTATGAACAAAGAGTTGCAAATGTAATTGTTCAAGTTGACCCTATACCAGATCTAAACGAATTTGAAGTGACAATCACATTTGAAATTATTGGTCAAGAACTTCCAGTACAGCAGTTTTCATTCATATTAGAGGCAACAAGATAAAATGCCTTTTACTAAATTTACGAATCTAGATTTCGATCAAATAAAAACTTCGATCAAAGATTATCTCCGTGCTAACTCTACATTTACGGACTTTGATTTTGAAGGATCGAACTTTTCTGTTTTAATTGATACTCTAGCATATAATACCTATATTACAGCGTTTAACTCTAACATGGTTATAAATGAGTCCTTTTTGGACTCAGCAACCGTAAGAGAAAATGTTGTATCCCTTGCAAGAAATATTGGATACGTACCGTACTCCAGAAACGCTGCAGAGGCAACTGTATCGTTCACAGTGAATGTACCTCCAAGTAGTTATTTGCAAGATAATACACCCGTTTATACCCCCACAATCACCTTACAGGCTGGACTTGTCTGCACAGGATCTGTAAGAGGGTCATCTTATGTCTTTTCTACTCCAGAAAACATCACAGTCCCTGTTGTAAATGGAGTAGCATCATTTACTAATATTAAAATTAAAGAAGGTACATTTCTTAACAAAAAGTTTACTGTAAATGCATCTTTAGATCAAAAATTTATTCTTGATAATTCTTTCATTGATACATCAACAATTAGAGTTTATGTAAAAGGATCGAGTGATACTGGACTAGGTATAAAGTATTCATTAGTTGATAACATATTTCAAATTAATTCAAATTCCCAAATATTCTTAATTCAAGAAGTTCAAGATGAAAAATATCAACTTCTTTTTGGAGATGGATTCTTTGGTCAAAAATTAGAAAATGGAGCAATAATTACTGCAAACTATATTATAACAAGTGGAAAAGATGGAAATGGTGTAGAGACATTTACTTTTGCAGGATCTTTAAGAGATTCTGATGATAGGAATGTAATTCCTCAGAATACAATTGCAGTTACCACAAATCAAAGGTCACAGAACGGTTCTGATATTGAAACTATTGATTCTATTCGTTACTTTGCACCTAGACTGTATGCATCTCAATACAGGGCAGTAACTGCAAATGATTATGAAACCATCATTAAATCTAAGATATATGGAAATGCAGAATCTGTCTCTGTGATTGGTGGTGAAGAATTAACTCCTCCACAATTTGGTACTGTTTTAATTAGTATTAAACCAAAAAATGGTACTTTTGTTTCTGATTTCGATAAAGATAATATACTTTCAAAATTAAAACAATATTCCGTTTCTGGAATAAATGCAAAGATTATAGATCTTAAAATTCTTTATGTGGAGATTGAATCTTATATCTACTATAATGATAATTTAGTTGCGAGTGTTTCCAATCTAAAAACAAAAGTAAATACATCCCTTACAAAATATTCAGAATCTGTTGACTTAAATAAATTTGGAGGAAGATTTAAATATAGTAAACTCTTACAAGTTATAGACAATACTGATACTGCAATCACATCAAATATTACCAAGGTAAGAATAAGAAGAGATTTAAAAGCACTTGTAAATCAGCAAGCACAGTATGAAATTTGTTTTGGTAATCAATTTCATGTGAATCAATATGGATACAATATCAAATCAACTGGATTTAAAATTTTAGGAGAACCAGATACTGTTTACTTTAGTGACGTACCAAATTCAGATGGAAAAACAGGAGTAATTGCAATTGTAAAACCAGCAACAGAAGTTCGTTCAGAAACACAATCTAATATTTCTTTAGAACCATTTATTGTTGTACAGTCTGCTGGTGTAGTTAATTATGAAACAGGTGAAATAACAATTAATACTCTTACAATTACATCAACCGTCCGTAGTAATGATATTATTGAGATACAAGCATATCCAGAATCAAATGATGTTATTGGATTAAAGGATCTTTATGTTTCTTTTGATGTCTCAAAAAGTCAAATAAATATGATAAAGGATACTATTACATCTGGTGAAGATACTTCTGGTGTTGTTTTTGCTAAAAATTCTTATCGCTCAAGTTATTCAAATGGGAGTTTAACGAGGTCATAATATGGTACAAAATGGTTTCGAGTCGAGAATAAAAGTACAACAAATAATTGATAGTCAATTACCAGAATTTGTTTTAGATGAAAATCCAAAAGCATCTGAATTTTTAAAGCAGTATTATATTTCTCAAGAATATCAGGGCGGCCCAACAGATATTGTTGAAAATCTGGATCAGTACATAAATCTTGATAGTCTTATTCCTGAAGTTATAATAGGTAGTGTAACTCTTGGTAGCACTATCACAAGTACAAGTTCTACAATAGAAGTAGAAAGTACTAAAGGATTTCCACCACAGTATGGTTTATTAAAAATTGATAATGAAATAATAACTTACACAGGATCGACTGAAACTTCTTTTACTGGATGTATTAGAGGATTTAGTGGAATTACTAATTACCATAAAGATCTTCAGTACGAAGAATTAGTTTTTACGAAATCTTCAGCAGCACCTCACAGTAAAGACACAAAAATTGAAAATCTTAGTTCATTATTTTTACAAGAATTTTATAAAAAAATAAAGTTTAGTCTAACTCCAGGTCTAGAAGGAGTAGATTTTACTGAAAATTTAAACGTTGGAAATTTTATAAAAGAAGCAAGAACTCTTTATGAATCAAAAGGAACAGAAGAGTCTTTTAGAATTTTATTTAATGTTTTATTTGGAGAAAAACCAACTGTAGTAGATTTAGAGCAATTTTTAATTAAACCATCCGATTCTAGATTCATAAGAAGAGAAGTTGCAGTAATTGATGTAATTTCTGGTAATCCCACCAAATTAGCGGGACAAACAATTAAAAAATCTACCGATGAAAAAAATACTACTGCATCAGTTTCTGAAGTAGAAACTATTACTAGAAAAGGAAAAACTTATTATAAACTTAATTTTTTTGTTGGATATGATGATACTTATCCAAACATTACTGGAACTTTTTCTATAACTCCAAATACTAAGATAGTAGAAGATGTTACACTAACTAGTAATAAAACAGTAATTACTGTTGATTCTACAATTGGATTTTCAGAATCTGGAAGTATTTTTTATAATAATACTGAAATATTTTATAGTGAAAAAACTGTTAACCAGTTTTTAGGTTGTTATATAAACTCTAACAACCCAATCAATATTAAAAAAACTTCTACAGTCATATCTAATGATACTTACTATGGATATGAAGATGGTGATGAAAGTAAAAAAGTAGAATTTGTTATAACTGGCGTCTTGTCAAACGTAGTTATTGATTCAGACTCATATAACTTTTTAGAGGGTGAAGAACTATATCCACAAAATCTAGGAAAAATTATATCAAAAGGATCAGAACCGAACAAAATTTTTGCAAATACTTGGATTTATAATACTAGTTCTAGATATCAAGTAGATTCTTTTACAGGAAATAATATTACTACAAAATCTCTTGTAGATGCTACAAGTTTAGCAATAGGCGATAAAATAGAGATTTTACAAAGGAATGCTGAAACTGTAATTACTGGATTTAATGATGTAACAGTTACATCAGTTTCTAATAATCAAATAACAGTTAATGTAAGTACTTCGGGATTAAGTTCGACTGTTAAATATGACATTAGAAGGAAGGTTAAAAAGTCATCTTCAACAACATCACCTATACAATTTGGAAATAATAAAATAACTTCTGATGTTCAAAATGTTTATGATGAAAATAATGAGAATTTGTATGTGGCATCTAATTCTCTTCCATCATATCCAATAGAAGCAAATATTTTTGAGTATACTGTAAATAGTCTATCAGGAAAAAATGAAAATGAAAGTTATACTATAATTGAATTTGGAACTAATAATTTTGTTTCTTTTATAACAGGAGATAGAGTATATTATTATACTGATGGAAGTACACCTATACAAGGATTGACAGAAGGTTCTTACTATGTTGAGGTATTAAAAAATTCTAATCTTAATATTAATAACACAAGAATTAGATTATATTTAAGTAATAGTACTGTTGGATCTGATGATTATGTTTCCTTTGGAGAATTGTCAAATGGTATAGTAACAGGCACTCATAAGTTTGTACTATACTCACAGAAATCTAAATTAATTTCTCCCCAAAAACTTCTTAAAAAATTTAAATTAAATCAAACTTTAGGTGATAATAAAAAACATGAAACGGTTCCTGGAGGAATTGGTTTATTAAAAAATGGTGTTGAAATATACAGTTATAAAACTCAGGATAAAATTTATTATGGGACTTTAGAAAAAGTTGATGTTTTAAACGGAGGAAATGGATATGATGTTATAAATCTTCCACTATTAAATTTATCTACAGGAAATGCCCTTGTGCAACCAGTGATAACTGGTTCTGTTGAAAAAATATATGTAGATCCTCAAGACTTTGATGTAGATGTTGTAGTTTCTGTAGCACTTACTGGTGGCAATGGGTCTGGAGCAAGTTTTCAACCAGTTATAGAAAAATATGTTAGAGAAATTGAATTTGATGCTAGACCACTTTCTAGTGGTGGTGGTTTAGATTCTATTAATGAAAGAATTGCATTTACGAAAAGTCATAACCTTACTGACGGACAAGCAATTGTTTACAATAATAATAACTTCAGTTCGATTGGTATTGGAACATTTGGTGGTTCCGATTTAGATCAATCTAAAACATTAGTAAATGGTGCAACGTATTATTCAAAAGTAATCAATGATAGGACTATTGAACTTTATCAGAGTCTTTCAGATTATTCTGCAGGAATTAACACTGTTGGATTTACCACAATAGGAAACATTGGAATTCAAAAGTTTAAAACTGAGGTAAAAAATAAACTAAGTGAAATAAAAATTATAAAAGGTGGTACATACACCAATAGAAAACTTAGAGTAAAACCAGTTGGAATATCTACTTATGATCACACCATACAATTTGAAAATCATGGATTTTCTGATGGAGAAATAATAACTTATAGTTATGAAACTACAGAAATAGTAGGTCTATCTACTTTAAACAAATATCAAATATTAAAAGTAGATTCAAATAAATTCAGACTTTGTGATGCTGGTATTGGTGGTAACATTTTATCAAATTATCAAAGAAAAAATTACGTAAAGTTTTCGACGAGTGGATCTGGATATCAAATTTTTAGTTATCCCAATATTTCTTTGTCCGTAGAATACACTTCGGTAGGACTAGGAAGTACACAAGTCAGAGGTTCTATTGTAGCAACTCCAATAATTAGAGGAAAAATAGATCAACTCTATGTTTATGAGAAAGGATCTAACTATGGATCTCTCATTTTAAATACTCACCAAAGACCTCAAATCATTGTAAAGAATGGGAAAGAATCGCAATTCAAACCATTAATTCAGAATGGTAGAATTGCTGATGTTACAGTTCTGTATGGTGGACAAGATTATTACTCTACACCAGACTTAGTAGTGTTGGGTAGTGGTGTAGGAGCAAATCTAAGACCCGTAGTTTCAAATAATAAAATTGTAGATGTTATTGTTGTAAATCCTGGTGCTGGATATAGCAGTACAGATACTGTAATTCTTGCTGTATCGGCAGGAAAAAATGCAGTATTTGAGTCTAGTGTTAGATCATTGACTCTCAATAATTCATATAAGTATGGAATACAAAAAGCAAACTACAGAGATCCTGCTACAGAAGTACTAATTGAAACAGAAAATAATCTAGAGTATGCAGTTATTGGATATTCTGAAAGATTGAAAAATAATATTAAAGATAATGGAGGAAATACAATTCACTCTAATATCATTGGTTGGTCTTATGATGGAAATCCAATTTATGGATCGTATGGATATTCTGATCCCAATGATACTAGATTAGTTAAAAAATTAGAGCCGGGTTATTCAATAACTGATATTGAAAATAGACCATCTACCGAAAGTTTTCCACTTGGATATTTTGTTGAGGATTACAAGTTTACAAATAGTGGTGACTTAGATCAATATAATGGAAGATTTTGCAAAACTCCAGAATTTCCAGAAGGAATATATGCATACTTTGCAACTGTTCAAAATAATGTTAACGGAGATGTCGTCGGAAAGTTTCCGTACTTTATTGGAAATGAATATAGATCTCCATATATTGAAGAAAATATAGAATTAGATCAAACTTTTGACTTTAATGGGTCATCTTTAATTAGAAATACTTTTCCATATAAAGTAAACGAAGAATACGCTGATAATGATTTTATTGTAGAATCAAATGAAATCATTGAGCAAAAAACTTTAATTGAATCAGTTTCTTTAGGAAGCGTTTCTGATTTAGAAATAGTAAGTTCTGGAACAGACTATAAAGTAGGTGATGAAATTAATTTTGATGATAGTGGTGAAGGTGGTGGAATATTTGCAAAAGTTTCAGAAATAACAGGAAAACAAATCAATCAAATTAACACAACCATTCAATCTTTTAATGATTCTTTGATTACTTGGGTAGATGAAAATACTATTAATGTCAATGTTTTACCATATCATGAATTTTTAAACAATGACAATATTAATATATCTGGACTATCTACTCAGGTATCCAATTTAAATGGTTCTTACAAGGTAGGGTTAACAACTTATTCTACAATATTAGATAAAGAAATACCTGCATATGCTTCTACAGGAATAGTTACAGATATTTACTTAACATCTATTCCAGGAAATATTTCAATTGGAAGCAGTTTTAAAATTGATAGTGAAATTTTTTCGGTTCTCAATATCTACAATAATTTTGGCGTTATTAGAGCAAGTAGAAACACTAGTGGTGGAATACATACACAATCAACACCTGTATATTTCCTTCCAAATTCATTTACTGTAAATAAATCCACAGACTACTTTGAGTCAAAGGTAAATGATAAAGTTTATTATAACCCAACAAAATCTGTTGGAATTGGAACAACAGTTGGAACGGGTATAAATGTAAATTATAATATTGGAATTACAACATATAATACTTTTATTCCAACTCAAAGTATTTTTGTACCAAATCATCCATTTAATACAGGTCAGCAGGTAATTTTTAGAAAACCTGGTGGCGCTGATCCTATCTCAGTTTCAAATGCACCCACAAGTAGTTCTTTTAATATTTTAAACGGAAACTTTGAAACATTATATGTGATTAATAAGTCTAAGGATTACATTGGTATAGTAACTAATGTTGGATTAACGACAAATACTGGAGGATTATTCTTTAGAAATATTAGTTGGTCTTCTGCAAATAACAACTATCAATATTCAATTGAATCTAATTTCAGTCAAGTTAATGCTGATGTGAATAAAATAAATTCCATAGTTTCTGTATCTACATCTCATAATTTATCAATTGGTGATAAAGTATCTTTAGTTCTAAAACCAGACTTATCTGTTGGGATTGGGACATCAACATCAATTAAGGTTAAACTTAATTCTTTAACAAATAGTTTAATTATTAACCCAATTGGTTTTAACTCCTCTGGAATTAATACAGTAACTAATCAAATTCAGATAAATTCTCACGGACTTAAAACCGGAGATAAAGTTTTATATGAAGCAAACTCTATACCAACAGGAATATCAACGGGAAAATATTATGTTTATAGAATAGATGATAATAATATAAAATTATGTGAAACTTACTTAGATTCTGTTTTAAATCCACCAACTTCTGTTGATATATTAAGTACTGGTATTGGAACACAAAGTATTAGTTTAGTCAATCCACAAATTCAAGTCATTAAAAATAATAATCTTGTATTTGACTTATCTGATTCTTCTTTACTAGGATACAAATTAAAAATTTACTATGATCAAGATTTTAGTAAAGAATTTGTTTCTGTTGCAACTACAGAATCACTTTCAATTTTAGGAATTGGCACTGCTGGATTTACAAATTCTTCTATAACTTTTGACTATACAAACTCTGTTCCAGAAAAACTTTATTATAGTTTAGAAAAATCTGGATATATTAGTACAGCAGATTCGGATGTTGTTAATTATTCTGAGATATTATTTGTTGATAGTGAATATAATGGAATTTATGATGTTATTGGTGTAGCAAATACATCTTTTACAATTTCTTTAAAGAAAACACCAGAAAAACTTTCTTATCAAAAAGATGACTGTGATACTATAAAATATTCTACAATTTCCAATTCTGCAGCAGGTGGTATTAGTAAAGTAAACCTTATTTCTGGTGGATATGGATATAAGTCACTTCCTCGTTTTACTGGATCTAATTCCAAAAATGGTGCAGGTGGGTTTATTATTCCATCTTCGAAAAGCATTGGAAAAATTACACAAAGCAGAATTATAAATGAAGGATTTGAGTATGCTTCAGATAAAACTCTGAGACCAACTGCAACCATCCCACAATCAGTTTATATTTCATCTTCAAATACAATTGAAAGTATAACTATTTTAAATGGTGGACAAGATTATACTTCTGAACCAGATTTAGTATTAGTAGATTCTGATACTGGAGAATTAATTCAATCTGGATTATTAAAGGCAAATTTAACTGGATCTTCAATTGGTGAAGTAAAAATTGAAGTAGAACCTAAGGGTCTTCCAATTAAACCAGCAACAATTAGAGCGATTAATAATTCTAACTCAATATCAATAAGTAGAGTAGAGTCATCTTCTTCTGGTATAGTTACGTGTATTTTAACTACACCTATTGCAGGATTTACATCATCTCCCTTTGCAGTTGGAGATAGAATATTTGTAGAAGGAATTGAAAAAACAAATTCTTCTGGGGATGGATTTAATTCTTCAGATTATGGTTATAGATTCTTTACAGTAACAAACTACTTCGCATTAAATCCTGATAAGTTGGAATTTAGTGTTTCTGGTTTAACAACTAATCCTGGAATTGCAAAAACTATTCAGGAATCCTATGCATCTATTACAAACTATAAAAATTATCCTGAATTTGAAGTTACTCAAAAGTTTTTACCATTTTTAGTAGGTGAAACTTTATCATCTGATAATGGATTAGGATTTATAACTAGAGACTTAATTGTTACAAATTGTGATGAAAATATAATAAGAGTAACAGGAAGTTACACACTTTCATCAAATGAGAGAATAAGAGGACTACAATCATTTAGTGAAGCGACTGTTGATGTAGTTAAGACCACTGAAGGAATTTACAATATTGATTATTTCAATCTTCAAAATTTTGGATGGAGTGACCAAACTGGAAAATTAAATGATGATTCTCAAGTAATACCAGATAATGATTATTATCAAAATCTTTCTTATACAGTAAAAAGTACTAAAACTTGGGAAGAAATAGTAACACCTGTAAATAATTTATTACATACTAGTGGTACTAAAAACTTCTCAGATACTGAATTAAAACAAAATGTCCAATCTGGAATAGGAACTACAGAATCAACTGTATCACTCATTAATATGTTTATTGAGGATAATAGAGTTGATACTATTAATAATTTTGACCTTGTAGTTGATGTAGATACTGTAAATGATAGATCTAAATTTATTAAATTTGATAATGTTCGTTTATCCGATTATGTATTGTGCAAAACAAATCAAGTATTAAAAATTGATGATATTAGTTCTGAATTTTCTAGCTATGATGATGAAAGAACAAATGTGTCTAATATTTTACCAATAGTAAGTTCAAATCAATATAATAAATTTTTAGTACAGGTAAAAAATACTTTAAATAATGAAACTCAGTTTAGCGAAGTAGTTACAATTAATGATGATCAAGATATTTTTACCCTATACAAGGGAGAAATAACCACTGGAACTATAAGTTATGGATCAACAACTTTTGACTCTAATTCTTTACTTGCAAATATTGCAGGACATGTAGACGAAGATGGCATTTTCTATCTGAGATTTGAACCAGAAGATCCTTTTAATTCTAGTTTTGATATTAAAGTATTGCAAGATACCTTTACAAGTAAATCAGGAATTGGATCAACATTAAGTTTAAATTGCATTGACTTAATATCTCAAAATAGAATTGTTTCTAGTGGCGTAACAACATCTATTATTCAGTTGGATTCTGCAAAATATTCATCAATTTATTCAAATATTCATGTTTTGAATAATGATAGTTCTCTTATGAACTATGTTGAAATTTATGTATCTCATGATGGTTCAGATACCTACATTACAGAATATTATTTCAATAATGAAGAAGGTGAGAGTTATGGTTCTATAGGATCATTTGGAGCGTCACTATCTGGAGGATTATTATCATTAAATTACACAAATACAGAATCTGAAAATATAATCGTAAGGACTAAAACAGTAGGATTTGGAACTACTGCATTGGGAGGAGACTTTTATAGATTTAAACTTCCAGGGCAAACAAACACAAATGAAAGAACAGTAGTTTTTGAATCCAATTTCAATAATGTTTCTTCTGGTTCTACAAGTGTAATTATTTTAGATAAGTCTTTATTTACATCAGTTAAATCAACAATAAGGGTTGCATTAGGTGAAACTAGTGCATTACATCAAATAATGACAATGTATGATGGAAATGATGTTTATACTTTACAATATCCATTCCTATCAATTGGAAGTACAAGTGGAATAGGAACTTTTGAAGCAAGCGTTGATTCTAATAATATTATACTTAGTTTTTATCCAGATGCTTCTATTTCTGGAAATATAGAAATAATATCGTTTAATGAGTGTTTTTACAGAGACTTAGATGTTGTTAATATCCCACCAGATTTAGTGTATTCTCCAATTACACAATCTGTAAAAATAGCACAATATTTTGGAGTCAATTCACCACTAATTAATAAATTAGATTTTGAGACTAATTACAATGGAAACCCAATATTCATGAAGATATTTGATCCATCAAATTCTCTAAATTTTGCAACTGGTATATGTACCATCCCCAATCACTTTTTTAACACTGGTGAACAATTAATTTATAGACCAAAATCAACTTTTATTGGTATCGGAACATCTGCAATAGGAATTGGTGCTACTGAAAATTATGTTGGAGTAGTTACTACAGTATTACCTGAAGTAATTTATGCAATCAGAGAAACCAAAGATACCATTAGAATTGCTACTAAAAAAGAATATGCGGAACAAGGAATTGGAGTAACATTTACTTCTGTGGGTCTGGGTAATGCTCATGAATTAGAGATGTTTAAGAAAAATGAAAAATCTTTAATTACAATCAATAATCTTGCTCAGTACCCAATTTCTTATTCTTATGTAAGTCATACTTTATTAGGTAATGGTGGTCAAATTGGAACTGCATCAACAATTTTTGCACTAAGTGGAATTAGTTCAATTAATCCCACAGATTTATTGAAAATAGATGATGAATATGTAAGAGTTGAAAATGTCGGTTTAGGAACTACAAATATAGGTCCAATTACTTTTACTGGAAATGTTCCTTTAGTGGAAGTTACTAGAGGATTCGTAGGATCTTCTGTGGGAGTACATACAGATAGCACAAATACTAGAGTTTATAGAGGATCTTATAATATTTCTGGAAATAAAATTTATTTTACACAACCACCAAGAGGAAACCAACTAGATTTAGTAGGCCCTGATGAAAATGCTCTTCCAAGAGAAAGAGCAACATTTACAGGTAGAGTATTTTTAAGACAAGATTACACTTCAAATCAAATATATGATGATATTTCTGATCAATTTACAGGAATAGGTCAAACTTTTATTCTAACTTCACAGGGAATTAATACTGTTGGGTTAGGTACTAGTGGTGGAAATGGAATTGTCTTTATTAATAGCATTTTCCAATCACCAACCACTTTAAACAATTCTGGAAATAATTATTCTATTGCAGAAAATAATTTATCAGGAACAACAAATATTACATTTAGTGGGATTAGATCTGATTCTTCTTTATATACTTCACAATATGATGTGAACATGAATCAATTACCTCGTGGTGGTATAATTATTTCATTAGGATCTACTTCTGGATTAGGATATGCTCCTTTAGTTGGTGCTTCAGTTACTGCTGTTATTGGTGCTGGAGGAACAATTATTTCCGTTGGATTAGGTACTCAAGATATTCTTGGATCTGGATATAGAGGAAATGTATCTGTGGCAGTTACAGAATCGGGGCATACTGGTTCTGCAGCAACAATTACTGCAAATGTAGGTATGGGAGGAGTTTTATCCTTCACAGTGGTTGGAGGAGGTAGTGGATATTCTAATCCAACGATTAATGTTTCTTCTCCATCTTATGAAAATTTACCAGTTATTGGCGTGTCTCGTTTAGGGATAGGTGCAACAACAGATACTGGAGTTGGATTGTTATTAAATGTTAAAGTTGGTGCAAGTTCCACTACTGGAATAGGATCTACTTATTTTGAAGTGACAGATTTCAAAATTACAAGAAATGGTTATGGATTTAGAAGAGGTGATATATTTAAACCTGTAGGATTAGTTACTGATGCTAGATTAGGATCACCAATCAGTGAATTTGAATTAACGGTTCTTGATACATTTACAGATTCATTTGCCGCTTGGCAGTTTGGAGAATTGGACTATATTGATTCCATAAAAAATTATCAAAATGGAACAAGAACTAGATTCCCACTATTCTATAATTCCGAGTTACTAAGTTTTGAAGTTGATGAAGATCAAATTGATTCACAATTAATAGACTTGAATAATGTTCTTTTAATTTTTGTAAATGGTATATTACAGGAACCAGGAAGTTCTTATCAGTTCAATGGTGGTACATCATTCGTATTTACAGTACCCCCAAAACCAGAAGATGATATTTCAATATTCTTCTATAGAGGAACTAGAGATGTAGATAGTATTCAAAAAAATACCATAGAAACCATAAAAGTAGGAGATACTGTACAGATATTCAGTAATAATAATATTAGCAATACTATTACTCAAAATAAAAGAGTAATTTATGATATTGCTGGATCTGATAAAGTTGAAACTAATTTATATACTTCTCAAGGTATTGATACTGCCAATGAAAAACCATTATACTGGACAAAACAAAAAGTTGATTTACTAATTAATGGAGATATTGTTTCTAAGTCTAGAGATTCTATCGAATCTCAAATTTATCCTACCGCAAATATTATAGGTGATTTAGATTCTACTGACACTGAAATATTTGTTGATGACTCTTCATTGTTCAATTATGAAAATGAGTCTCCAATTAATTTTAGTGGGGTCATCTTTAAGAATACAAATGTTGGAATAGCAACTACTGATTTCTCTACACAATTTGAAGTTGTAACTGGAATTTCGGATGTTGAGGGATTTAATGCCTCAGTTATAGGAATTGAAACTGCAAATGGAATTGGAAGTTCTTTAGCAATACAATTTACAATAAGAAATATTTCAAATCCTCTCAATCCATTAGATTTTTCAAATCTTCAAGTTGGGTATCCCGTTTATATTTCCAATACTACTGTAGGAAATGGAGTGACATCAATTGATTCTTCAGATTTTGATATTGTTGCTATTAGTACATCAAAATTAAATAATGTATATAAAATTCATGCATTTAATTCAACAACAGGTATTATAACTTGCAATGTTGCTTCAGACACATCTATTGTTGGAATTGCAACTACAGGAACTCTTAATTATCCTGTAGGGAGAATGAGTTGGGGTAGATTGTCTGGATTTACCAGATCTTCATCACCAATTTCAATTGCTGTCACTGGATATATGTCAAGTTTGGGTATAAGTAGTGAAGGATATAGTGCTGGTCTTTCAACATATCCGATTATACAAAGAAGAGGATATGGATTAAGAGACACGGGATCTCTTATTAAAGATAAGTTGTCATAACCTCATATAAATATAAAAAAAAACAGCAATATAAATGTCTGCACTTGTAACAGATCAATTTAGAATTTTAAATGCTACTAATTTTATTCAATCAGTAGATAATGATTCATATTATGTTTGGGTTGGGTTAACTAATCCAAACAGATATACTGGATTTGCTAGAGATGTAAATTGGGATGGTGGCAGTGGAGTAACAAATGGTATTGTTCCAAATCCCGTTGACAATCTAGACTATTTGACCCAATATGAAGATACTCTTCTTTTTGGAAAAAAAGTTACATCATCAAATGTAAGAAGAGTTATAAAAAGAGTTGACTGGGTTAGAGGAAAAAAATATGACATGTATAGACATGATTACAGTATTACAAATCTTAGTCCAATAGCAAAAAGAGCTAGACTATATGATTCAGAATATTATGCAATGAATAGTGACTATAAAGTTTATATTTGTATTGAAAATGGTTCTAGTGGAATTAATACAACAGGAAATCAGTCTTTATATGAACCAACATTTACTGATTTAGAACCATCAGTGGCAGGTACTGGTGAAGATGGATACATTTGGAAGTACTTATTTACTGTTTCTCCTGGAGATATTGTAAAATTTGATTCTACAGAATATATTACTCTCCCTAATAATTGGAGTACTTCTACCGATTCTCAAATTGTTTCTGTAAGAGAAAATGGAGACTCTACAATAAATGATAATCAAATTAAAACAGTTTATATTGACAATCCAGGAAGAAATTATTCTTCTGGAGAGGTAGATATTTTAGGAAATGGATCTGGAGGTAGAGTTTTCGTAGAAGTAAATACAAACGGGGAAATTATTAATACAACAGTTACTTCTGGTGGTAGTGGATATACCTACGGGATAGTTGATCTGGGGGCGCTACAACCTGGTGGAAATATTTCAAACCCAGCAAGACTCATTCCAATAATCCCACCCTCCAGAGGTCATGGATATGACTTATATAAAGAATTAGGTGCCGATAGGGTAATGATCTATAGTAGATTTGATGATTCTTCCAGAGATTTTCCAATCAATACTAAGTTTTGTCAGATTGGAATATTGAAAAATCCGACAAAATTTATATCAACTGAAGTTTTTAGTGATTCTCAGTTCTCAGGTCTCTATGGTATTAAATTTGATACTGTGAATAGTATTCCTCCAACAATTGGTGAAAAAATTACACAAACAGTTTCTGATGGAATTGCAGTTGGATATGTAGCATCATATGATTCTGATACAAAAGTATTAAAATATTTTAGAGATAGATCTTTATATTACGGTTCAACTCACGATCAAACTGACTATGTGGGAGTATCAACTCAAGCAAATTCCAATATCAATTTTAGTAGTTCTGGAGGTAATGTTGTTGGTGAAAATAGTGGATTTAATGGAACTAAAATTTCATCTCTAACAGGAATTACTACAACTGTAAATGGTGCAATTATAAACTTGGGAGTTTCTTTTACTAATGGATTATCAAATCCTGAGATAAATAAAAAGACGGGAGATATAATTTATATTGACAATAGACCTCTCGTTTCTCGCAACATCAGACAAAAAGAAGACATTAAAATTATCCTGGAATTTTAAGAAATGGCACAAAAGACAAATCTAAATGTAAGTCCTTATTTTGATGATTTTGATGCTGAAAAGAATTTTTATAAAGTTCTTTTTAATCCGGGAAAACCAGTACAGGCAAGAGAATTAAATAATATTCAATCAATTTTACAAAACCAAATTGAATCATTTGGCAGTCATTTATTTAAAGAGGGATCTGTAGTAATTCCAGGAAATATTACGTATGATCCTAATTTTTTCGCAGTTAAATTAAATTCAACTTCTTTTGGTGTTAGTGTATCTTCATACATACAACAATATATTGGTAAATTAATTGAGGGGCAGATTTCTGGAATTACAGCTTTTGTTCAAAAAGTTGAAATACCAAATTCAACTAATAATTTAGATTATGTTACTTTATATGTAAAATATATTGATTCTGATAATGATTTCAAGATTAATCCATTTCAAGATGGGGAATCACTAGTATGTAATGAAAGTATTGTATATGGAAATACTACTATTTTTGCAGGAACACCATTTGGATCTTTAATATCAACAGAGGCAACGTCTACGGGATCTGCTGCATCTATTGATGATGGAATATATTTTGTAAGAGGGACATTTGCAAGAGTATCAAAGCAAACTATTATCTTAGATTATTATACAAATACACCATCATATAGAGTTGGACTAAAGATATCTGAAGAAATTATATCTGCTAAAGAAGATTCTTCTTTATATGATAATGCTAAAGGTTTTACAAATTATGCTGCTCCCGGAGCGGATAGATTTAAAATAGATTTATCACTTACTAAAAAAACAATTGATAGTGTAGATAGTGATACTGATTTTATTGAGTTACTTAGAATTGAAAATGGACAAATTAAAAAGATTAACACTAAAACACAATATTCTTTAATAAGAGACTACTTAGCGCAAAGAACTTTTGATGAGTCTGGAAATTATTCAGTAGAACCATTTAAGATTTCTCTACATAATTCCTTAAATGATAGACTTGGGAATGATGGTGTATTTTTTGATAATCAAAAAACAGAATCTGGAAATACACCATCTAATGATTTAATGTGTGTAAAATTATCTCCAGGAAAAGCATATGTAAGGGGTTATGATATTGAAAAAACCACAACTACAATTTTAGATGTAAAAAAACCAAGAGAAACACAAAATGTAGAAAATGTAAATGTTCCCTTTGAAATGGGAAATTTATTAAGAATTAATAACATAACAGGTTCCCCCAAGCAAAATGAATCTGTAGAACTTCACTCCGTAAGAAGGAGTTCTTCTGGCAATCCTAGTTCTATTACAAAAATTGGAGATGCTAAAGTTTATAACTTTAGATTAACTGATGCTGCTTACTCTGGAACAACAACAAATTGGGATTTCTATCTTTATGATGTACAAACTTATACAACCTTAGTTCTAAATCAAAATTTATCTGCACAGCAATTACCACTCTCATCTTATGTCAAAGGAAAAAGTAGTGGTGCATCTGGATATACATCTGAAGCAGGAAATAATACAACAACGATTAAACTAAGACAAACATCTGGTACTTTTATTAGAGGTGAGCAAATAATAATTAATGGGTTGGAAATATATCCCAGATCTATTTCAGAAATTACTGTATATGGAACTGAAGATATTAAGCAAGTTTATCAATCAACATCAGTATCGGGATTTTCTACTTCCTTTATAGGAGATTCTGTATTAGATAAACAACTTCCTATTGGATTCAATGCCTCCGATACTATTAGTATTTCTGCAGGTGGAGTAGTAACATCTCCAGGAAAAGTTTTCAATACAATAAAACCAGGATCAATCATAAGATACCAAGCACCTGGAAAATCTAGTGAAACTTTTAATATAGTTTCCAGTGTAAGTTCTACTGGAACTTCAATGGTTGTTTCGGGAATTGATACAGTTAGTGGTGTTTGTGATGGATCAGTAGGTGTTGCAACAAATCTTTCATTCAGTCTCGGAATACCAAAAATTAGAAATTCTGATAAGGGATACTTATATGCAAAGTTACCAAATTCAAATGTATCTCAAGTAGATTTAAATGATTCTGTTTTAACTTTTAGCGCACAATCCACTAGTTCTAAGTCTTCAAATAGTCCAATAGTTCTTTCAGTAACAGATTTTTCATTACCTTCTGGATTATCAACTGCATTATTTGTACCTTTTGACGAGGAGCGTTATTCGGTACATTATACTGATGGAACAACACAAACTTTAACATCAGATCAGTTCTCTTTATCTAATAATCAAGTAGTTTTATCAAATCTTACTTCTGGAAAAACAACATCTTCAATTAATGCAACTTTTATTAAAAATGGTGTACAAAGTAAGCAAAAGCAATATAATCGTAGTAATACTTTAAATGTAATTTACTCTAAGTATCCAGAGTCTGGCACTGGACTTAGTACTTCTATTAATGATGGATTGCAGTACAATCAATACTATGGTCTGAGAGTTCAAGATGAAGAAATTTCTCTCAATTATCCAGATGTTTCTAGAGTATTGTCTGTATATGAATCTTTAGATACATCAAATCCAACATTGGATAGTTTATCATTTAGTTCTATTTTGAATATTGGTATAAATGCTATTATTGGTGAAAATATAATAGGTTCTGAAAGTGGTTGTGTAGCTAGAGTTGTATCAAAGTCTACTAATAGTGTTGGAATTGTTTATTTAAATTCAAATAGATTTGCTGACACTGAAATTGTAACTTTTAAAGAATCAAACATTACTGGGGAAATAGATTTTATAACTCCTGGAAATTACAACGATATTACTAATAAATTTATTTTAGATAAGGGTCAAAAAGAACAATATTATGACTATTCCAAATTAATAAGAAATAGGGGAGAAACTGAACCTTCAAAGAGACTTTTAATTGTATTTGATTATTATAGTGTACCTTCAACTGACAATGGAGATGTGTATACTGTAGCAAGTTATAATAAAGATCAATTTGAGTCTGATATGCCTTTGATTGGATCTGATAAAGTTAGAGCATCAGACACGCTAGATTTTAGACCAAAAGTACCAGTATTTACCACAAATACTTCTTCACCCTTTGATTTTATTAATAGAAATTTTAGTTCATCCATTAAACTAAATTTAACTCCAAATGAAAGTACCATCATTGGATATGATTACTATTTGGGAAGAGTTGATAAAATATATTTAAGTAAAAATGGTGATTTTATTTACTTAGAAGGTCTATCCTCACAAAATCCAAAATCTCCATTAAAGTTAGATGATTTAATGGAATTGGCAACAATTACCCTGCCCCCATATTTGTATAATGTAAAAAATGCATCATTATCTCTTGTAGATAATAGAAGATATACTATGAGAGATATTGGACTAATTGAAAATAGAGTTAAAAATCTTGAGAGAGTAACTTCACTATCACTTTTAGAGTTAAGTACGCAAACTTTACAAGTACAAGATTCTCAAGGTTTTAATAGATTTAAAACTGGATTCTTTGTAGATGATTTTAAAGATGACTTAAGAATAGATAAGTCCTTTTCATCTATTGAAATTGATTCCGATTCTCAAGAAATGAGACCGATTATTTCTAGAAATAGTCTTAGAAATTATCTTGCTCCTGCAGAAAACATATCTGATGAAAATGTAGATTTATCTACAAATTATGATTTGCTAGATTCTAATGTAAAGAAAACTGGACCAACTGTTACTCTTAAATATACTCCAGAAAAATGGATTTCACAGCCTCTAGCGACTCAAGTAGAAAATGTAAATCCATTCCATGTAGTAACATATAATGGAACGGTAAAATTATCCCCAGAAAGAGATAACTGGGTGAGAACCATACAATTGCCCAATAAAACAATATCAATAACTGATTTTGTTTTAATTGAAAGGGATAGGGTTGAAGTTGAAAATGTAAACGTAAGAATTATTAATAGACGTAGAAGAGGTCAAATTGATAGATCTTCTTCTGCAGAGCAAAGTGTTTCCGATACAACTAATACAGTAACCACTACGTCAAGTGTTACTAATTTGGTTGAATCGCGCCCAGAAGAGTACATGAGATCTAGAAATACTGAATTTTCTATTTCTAATCTAAAACCATATACAAGATATTATCAGTTTTTAGATGGAAATGGTTCAGTAGATTTTGTACCAAAACTTATTGAAATTGCTACCGATTCAACTTTACAAAATTATGGAGCATCCTCAGCATTTTTAGTAGGAGAAACAGTTACTGGATGGGTTCCATCATCATCTGGATTATACACTCCAATCATACAATTTAGAGTTGCTACACCAAATCATAAGTTTGGAAACTATCAATCTCCATCAACTACATTTGATGTAAACCCATATATTAAAACGGAGTCTCTAGCAACTGCATATAGTGCATCATCTAAAGTGTTGAATATAGATACTTATTCCCTATCTGAAGAGGCACAAGGACTTTATTCTGGATATTTAACTAAAGGAGCAAGACTTGTTGGACAGACAAGTGGAGCTATAGCATATGTAAAAGATTTAAGATTAATATCTGATAATTTTGGAGACTTAATAGGATCTTTCTTTATTAGAGATCCAAATACTTCACCCGCTCCTGATGTAAGAATTAATACCGGTACTAAGACTTATAAAGTTACATCTAGTTCTACAAATGAAACTGCAGTTGCAGGAAGTACAACTATATCAAGTGCAGAAACTAATTATGTGTCTGCAGGTACTCTTGAACTATATGAGACTACAGTTACTAATACTTCTACAGTAAGCACAACTAGAACAACAACTACAACTATAACAAATGTGACAACAGAGTTTTATGATCCTTTAGCGCAATCATTTAGCGTAGGTGGAAGTGGTACTCAAAATGATGATGAAGATGGTATTTATTTGACTGATGTTGATTTATATTTTTACAAAAAAGATACTGCAAATAATCCATTAACAGTTCAGGTAAGAACTGTAGAACTTGGAACTCCAACAAGAACTGTAATTGGAAATTCGGTTACTCTTAGACCAAATCAAATTAATATATCAGATGATGCTTCTGCAGTAACAAAAGTAACATTTGATTATCCAATTTATCTTGCTCCTGGATTAGAATATGCAATTGTTCTTCTTGCTCCAGAAAGTGTTGAATATGAAGTTTTTATTGCAGAAATGGGCAAAAAAACAATTCAATCTGCAAGATTACCTGATGCAAATTCTGTTATATACAGTCAACAATTTGCTCTTGGAAGTTTATTTAAATCTCAAAATGGATCTATATGGACTGCCAATCAATATCAGGATATGAAGTTTACTTTATATCGTGCAAACTTTATAACTAATACGCCATCAACTGTTTATTTCTTCAATCCAACACTTAGTCAAAGTAACAAATACGTTAAAAATCTTCAAAACAATCCGTTAACTGCACTTCCAAGACTGTTGCGCGTAGGAATTACTACAACTACAGATGCAAACACTATTGGAATTTTAACAACGGGAAGAAAAATAAGTGAAAGCGTAAAAACTTATAATTATGGGTACATATTTGGAACAGGATGTTCAGTATCTTCTGTTGGTGTAACTACAGGTGGATTTAATTATGTAACAGATACTAGTGTATCTACATTTAATGTAATTGGTAATGGGTCTGGTCTTACTTTAAATATTTCTGCAACCGCAGGAATTATTACAAGTGTAACAATTGTAAGTCCTGGAAATGGTTATGCAGTTGGAGATATTGTTGGTATTGTAACTTCTTCAGTTTCTAGTAATAGTGGAAGAGAAGCTAGAATAACAATTACCGGAAATAATAATGGCATTGATACTTTATATCTTGGAAACGTACAAGCAGAATCATTTACTACTGATGGAACTGCAAACTTAGTTTATTATGATAATTCTAATAACCCTGTTACCATGGGTTCCACTTACATTAGAAGTTCTACTCCTATTGGATCCTTATATAGTGGAAACTTTGTTAGAGTTGATCATTTTAACCATGGAATGTATGCACCAAATAACAAAGTATCTATTTCTGGTGTTTTACCGAATATTACTCCAACCACATTATCACAATCAATAACTGCATCCTCTACTTCAATTTCAGTTGCAAGTACTGCAAATTTTGTCACTTTTGAGGGGAAAGAAGTTAATGGTACAAACCCTGGATATGCAATTGTAGAAAACGAAATTATTAGATATGAATCTGTAGGAACAGGAACTTTAGAGACAATATCAAGAGGACAATTATCAACACTTGCAATTCCTCATAGCAATAATATACAAATTTACAAATATGAATTTGATGGTATTTCTTTAAGAAGAATTAATACAACCCATGACATTAGTGACTTTGGATTGGATATTGATAGTTATTATATTGAAATTGATAGAACTTCAAATGGAGTAAATAGAAGTTCTGACAATTCTCCTACAGGATATTCCCAACTTTCTTTCACAAATGAATTAAATGCTGGAGGAAAAAATGTATTCGCCACAGAAAATATTCAATATGATGCAATTATACCATTCTATAGAATTATATCACCAACAGATGCAACAACAGTGTCTGCTAAAATTAGGAGTGTAAGTGGAACAAGTGTTTCTGGAAATGAAGTATCATTCAATGACTTGGGTTATGAAGACATACAATTAAATTCTATTAATGAGTTATCGTCTACTAGAATCGTTTGCTCCAAAGTAAACGAAGATACGTATTTAACCGCATTACCAAGAAATAAATCATTTACTACAGCAATTACTTTACAGACAAGAAATAAGTATCTTTCTCCTCAAATATTCTTAGATAATTGTTTTACAGATTTTCATAGTAATAGAATTAATTCACCAATATCTAATTATTCTATAGATAATAGAGTTAATTCATTCTTTGATGATCCACATGTATCTGTTTATGTTTCAAATGAAGTTAGACTATCTCAACCTGCAACATCACTCAAAGTTATAATATCTGCATACAGACATTCTTCTGCAGACTTTAGGGTATTGTATAGTTTAATTAGACAAGATTCTAGTGAAGTTGCCCAAGCATTTGAGTTATTCCCAGGATACAATAATTTAACCATAGACAATAACAATGATGGATACTTAGATGTCATAGATCCTGCAAATAATGATGGATTACCCGATGTGTTTGTACCTCCAAGTGGAGAAAATCAATTTTTAGAATATGAATTTTCTGCCAATAATCTTGGAGAGTTTAGTGGATACACAATAAAAATTGTAATGTCATCTACAAATCAAGCATATCCACCAAGATTCAAAGACTTAAGGAGTATTGCGATCAGATGATGATACCAGTAAAAGGACACCCAAATTTATACAGGGATGAAGAGTCTGGTGCAATTGTTAATTGTGATAATGTATCTTATAATCAATATGTTAATAGTTTAAATAATAGAAATTCTCAAAAAAGAGAATTAGATGAAATGAAGAAAGATATTGAAGAAATTAAACTACTATTGAAGGAGATTATCAATGGATCCAAATGAAATAAAATTAGAATCAATAGATAAATTATTTGAATATGAAAAACATGTTAGGTGTATTGATAGTTTAAATGGGGAAGAGTTGAGAACTTTTGCTAAACTTTATTGTAAATTATATTTGAAGCAGCAAGAAACAATCTTATCGCTTGATATGATATAGGTATAAATAAAAAGTAGAGCTTATAAAATAGATGGCAGCAGTATATGTCAGTAATATTGTAGTTAACTCTGGAGCAGACTTCGATCAAACATTTGATTTGGAAGAAAGTGATTCAAACTCTCCTCTTGATTTATCTGACTATACAGTTTCTGCTCAAATGAGAAAATATGCTGGGAGTTCGACAGCTATTACTTTTACATCAACAATTTCCTCTCCAGCAACTTTGGGTAAAATACATATAGCATTAACTTCCGCCCAAACCATAAATTTAAAACCTGGAAGATATGTTTATGATATTGTGATTACTAAATCTGGTTTAAAAACACGAGTAATAGAAGGAATGGTTCTTGTAAGAGAAGGAGTTACTCGATAATGTCTGACATCAAAGTTAGAGTTGGACAACAAAATACTGTTAAAGTAGTTTCAAGTCTTGCTGGATCATCAAAATCAGCAGATACTTCAACAAGTGTTATTGGTGGTATAGCTTCTGTTACTCAATTAAATGTAAGCGGTATATCTACATTTGTTGGAGTTGCAACTTTCAAAAATGATGTTTATATTGATGGTGATTTATATATTAGTGATGATTTAAGCTTTGATGAATTTACTGCTAGAAATGCGAACATAACAGGAATTCTTACTGTTGCTCAATCATTTTATTATTCATCATCCCAACCTTACAGTGTTGCTTATTTTGATCAGGATACTCAACTTGTATCTACAGCATCAACTTCTTTAGCAATATCTGAAACAAACTATATACTTTCAACCAATAGCTCAGGAGTTCCTTCTTGGGCAAGTGTTATAGATGGAGGATCCTACTAAAAATGTCAAAACCGGCAAGTAGACAAGAGCTTATCGATTATTGCCTAAGAAGATTAGGTGCTCCAGTACTCGAAATCAATTTGGCAGATGAACAAATTGATGACTTAGTTGATGATGCATTGCAGTATTTTAATGAGAGACATTTTGATGGTGTTGAAAGAATGTATCTAAAGTATAAAATTACCCAGGAAGACATCGATAGAGGTAAAGCTATAGGAACTAATGGAGTTGGTATAGTAACAACAACAGGATCTTCAAATATATCTGGAATAGGAACAACCACATTCAACTTCTACGAAACTGCAAATTATATTCAAGTTCCAGATTCTGTAATTGGTATTGAAAAAGTATTTAAGTTTGATACTAGTTCTATTTCAGGAGGAATGTTTAGTATCAAATATCAATTATTTTTAAATGATCTCTACTATTTTAATTCTGTTGAACTTTTACAGTATGCAATGGTAAAAACTTATCTAGAAGATATTGACTTTTTATTGACAACAGACAAGCAGATAAGATTTAATAAAAGACAAAACAGAATGTATCTTGATATTGAATGGGGAGCTCAAAGAGCAGATTCATTTATAATTATAGACTGTTATAGAATTTTAGATCCGAATGATTTTACTAAAGTTTATAATGATAGTTTTCTTAAAAAATATTTAACAGCATTAATGAAGCGTCAATGGGGACAAAATTTAATTAAGTTTAGAGGAGTTAAACTTCCTGGTGGAGTTGAATTAAATGGAAGAGAATTATATGATGACGCAGAAAAGGAACTAGAGAGTATCATGCAAAGAATGTCTATGGATTATGAATTACCACCTTACGATTTTATTGGATAATGGCACTCAATCCCTTTTTCTTACAAGGATCACAAAATGAACAGAGACTCGTTCAAGAATTAATCAACGAGCATTTGAGAATTTATGGTTTGGAAGTTATTTACATACCTAGAAAATTTGTGAGAAAGCAAACTATTTTAAGAGAAATTCAATCATCAAAATTTGATGATAATTTTGCAATTGAAGCATATATTAATAATTATGATGGATATACTGGTCAGGGAGATTTATTAACTAAGTTTGGTGTTAGTTTAAAGGATGAATTGAGTCTAATCATTTCAAAAGAACGTTTTGAAGATTTTATTTCTCCTTTTTTAGATGTAATGGATGATGATGAAATAGTTCTTTCTTCAAGACCAAGAGAGGGAGATTTAGTATATTTTCCATTAGGACAAAGACTTTTTGAGGTAAAGTTTATTGAGCATGAGGTCAGTTTTTATCAGTTAGGTAAACTTTATGTCTACGAATTAAGATGTGAACTATTTGAATATGAAGATGAAGTTTTAGACACAAGTATTGATGAAATAGACACTCAAATTGAAGATCAGGGATACATTACTACTTTACAACTTATTGGTGCTGGATATACAGCATCTGCTATTGCTACAATAAACACTGGATATATCAGACAAATATTTTTAAATAATGATGGGTATGGTTATACTTCAACTCCAACTGTAGCAATTTCATCAGCACCAATGGGTGGTCAAAATGCCAGTGCTGTCGCTATTACAACTTCTAGGGCAGGAGTTTATTCTATTCAATCTATTGAATTAACAAATGCTGGAGCAGGATATACCACAATTCCAACAATTTCTATAGTTGGTGGTGGTGGTACGAACGCAATTGCAACCTGTTCAATTGAAACTAGTAGAAGTGGAATTAGTAGATTTGTCATTACAAGCGGTGGTGGTGGTTATGTAAATTCACCAACAGTAGGTATTGCAGGATCTGTTGGTTTTGGACAAACTGCTGTTGCAATGTCAATTGTTGGTTCTGGGCAAACAATTAGTTCTATTAGAATTGTAAATCCTGGAGTAGGATATACTGTCGCACCTACTATTACAATTGCACCACCTCCAGTCATTTCTGGAATTGGAACTTATATATTTAATGAAGAAGTGTTTGGATCGATTTCTGGAACCAGAGGTAGAGTTAAATCTTGGGATTTTGATACAAAAGTACTTAAAGTATCTTTTGTAGATAATGCTGCAACAAAAGAATTTTATCCTGGAGAATTATTAGTTGGTACTGCCTCTAGTGCCATTTACTCTATAAAATCGTATGATACTTGGGATCAATATGATAAATATAGTGAAAATGTAGAAATCGAAAATGCGGCTGACGGCATCGTAGATTTTTCAGAATCAAATCCATTCGGTACATTTTAATGCTAGGAACATACTACTATCACGAAATCATTAGAAAAACTGTTATTGCTTTTGGAACAGTTTTTAATGAAATTTATATAAGACATAAAGATTCATCAGGTGATAGTATAAGTGAGATGAAAGTTCCCTTAGCATATGGACCGATTCAAAAATTTTTAGCACGTATAAATCAGCAACCAGAATTAAATAAACCAATTGCAATGACATTACCAAGAATGTCATTTGAAATGACATCTATTCAATATGATTCCACAAGAAAATCTGGCATTACACAAACTTTTAAAGCATTAGATGGCAATAAGATAAAAAAAGTTTTCATGCCAGTACCATATAATATTGGTTTTCAGTTAAATATAATGACTAAGTTGCAAGATGATGCTTTACAAGTAGTGGAACAAATACTTCCATATTTTCAACCAGCATTTAATCTAACTGTAGACTTAGTAGATTCAATCGGAGAAAAAAGAGATATTCCTATTGTATTAGATAGTGTTTCTTTTACTGATGATTATGAAGGAGATTTTTCCACAAGAAGAATTTTAATTTATACTTTAAATTTTACTGCAAAAACCTATCTGTTTGGGCCTGTTGCAGATTCTACTGATGGTCTTATTCGTAAAGTTCAAGTCGATTTATATACATCTACAGACGTGGAGACTGCTAAGAGGGAAATGAGGTATACAGTCACACCAGATCCT
>JACCDX010131190.1_pt1 | contig 29204 bp, 28 predicted proteins | sample 7449681 | NCBI WGS metagenome assembly JACCDX01 (sample SAMN15323450, study PRJNA562643) | freshwater metagenome | isolation source: river surface water | place: USA:Blue River Watershed | collected 2017-08-18
GAAGTTCAACGCTGAAATGATTACAGACCCCTTCAGATAATCCGTGATGGGCAGCGGCTCTTAAAGCTAGAGATAAGTCCTCGCGTAGCGCACGAATACTCGGGGAATCGAAATCCTCTTCGTGCATATTAGTTGTCATCTCGCTTCTCCTTTAAATCGTTTTTAATTGAATTAGACTTTCAATCCATATTGAGAGCCAACTCGATATAGTTTGCAGAAATACTCGTATGTGGAACACTAAAATCAAACCAGCCTCTGACGTCTTCCTCAAGGCCGATACCATGCATGAAGTTGTAGATAGCTTTTCGTAAACCCACCCCGAGCGCCGCATGATCAACATTGACCGGATCGATAAATCCGATATCATTTTTTGCAAAACTGACAGGGGGCAATGGTTTTAATCGTACGCCATATTCTTCAGGGTTCATTCCAACGGGTGAATGCACCGTGCAGGTAAATCGATGAAAAAAACCACTCTGAATACAACCATTCGCAAATAATTGGCGTACGTACTCAAGTGCGTCAACCGTATCTTGTACCGTCTGCGTGGGAAAGCCATACATTAGATAAGCATGCACCAACACTCCCGCATCACTGAAGGCGCGCGTCACTCGCGCGACCTGATCAACGGAGACTCCTTTTTTCATCAAGCTTAACAAGCGGTCAGATGCTACTTCTAGCCCACCAGATACAGCTATACACCCGCTTTTTGCCAGCAACTGACAAAGCTCGGGAGTAAAGGTTTTTTCAAAGCGAATATTGCCCCACCAGGAAATATTCAGATCCCGTTTAATAAGTTCCAAGGCAAGAGATTTCAAAGCCTTAGGAGGCGCAGCCTCATCGACAAAATGAAATCCAGTCTGCCCAGTCTCTCTGACTATCGCCTCGATTCTGTCCGCAAGCACCTCGGCTGATGCTGTTTCATACCGACCAATATAATCCAGACTAACATCGCAAAAGCTACATTTTTTCCAGTAACAACCATGGGCAACAGTCAGTTTATTCCACCGACCATCGCTCCAAAGTCGGTGCATGGGGTTCAGCATATCCAATAAGGACAAATAATCAGAAAGCGGCAAACCGTCCCATGTTGGAGTACCAACTTCCTCAAAAGGAACCTCAGGTTCAACCAAATTGATGAAGCGCACCCCACCGGTCTGCGAATCACGCAAAAAAGTGCGTACGAGACGTTGCTGCGATCTTTTTCCTGAAAGATGGTCCAAGAGAGAAAGCAGAGGTCTCTCTCCCGCATCCAGCGTCACAAAATCCACATAATCAAATACTCTGGGCTCGGTCAACTCCCTGAGCTCAGTATTCACAAAACCACCGCCTAAGACTATTTTTATTTCAGGACGATTGGCTTTGACTGTTTGAGCAATCCTGAAAGCAGCGTAGACCGTTCCCGGAAAAGGAACAGACAACAACACAACAGTTGGAGAATGTTTTTCGAGAGCTGAAAGTGTCAGTTCCTCTAAATATTGATCGACAAGCGTTTTTGGTGCTTGTAATGCTAAAGCCAAAGGCTCAAACGTAGGTTGGCTACCTGCAAGCGACTCTGCATAACGGACAAATTCAAACCGATGATCGATAGCATCACGCAACACATCAGCCAAATCATTCAAATAAAGAGTTGCCAGGTGTTTAGCCCGATCTTGCATCCCCAAAGCACCAAAAGCCCAACCTAAAGGATCCCCTGTTTCATCATCAATATAAGCATCAAGAGAATTGAAACGAGGCCCCTCAGGTAAATACTGGCGAGAAACAATCCTGTGCGCAAGCGTTGAGTCGCGTCCTTGTAAAAAAGCTATCACGGCATCGATCGTTTTCAGATAGCGATGACGCTGCGCAGCAAAAGACTTGAGTGACTGGGTTCGCTTTCGCGCGGCAATGGCCTCCACACGCACAGCCACCTCCTCTAAACCTGTCGAGCTTAGCAGTTTCAGCACAAGGGCCAAAGCAAGGTCTTCCTGCACTGCATCAATACAACGAGAGCGAAGAAAGCCTGTCAAATATGCCGTCGATGGATACGGCGTGTTGAGCTGCGTCATCGGTGGAATGACGGACAAGACACGCAAAGACGCCAAGCTGGCTGTAAACATGATGGAAGGTGAATATAAGGGTTGCTCAGTATAATTCCGCAGCGGATAAATATGTGTCACCTAGAAAAAGACAGGATTGAGCATGGATCTTAAAAACATCGCGGAACTACAAAAAGCAAGTAACCGTGGACAAAAAGAAGTGTTCAAGCTCGGGATGGGATTGCTATTTGTGCTTGCGATCATGCTCTACACGACGATCAACCTAGAGGTGTCCGGTACACAAGGGTCGGTATTGATCATCGCCGCCATGATCGCCGGATATATGGCGATGAACATTGGCGCCAACGATGTGGCCAACAACGTTGCTCCTGCGGTGGGCTCAAAGTCCCTAACGATGACCGGGGCCATCATTATTGCGGCAATTTTTGAAATGATGGGGGCTTTAATTGCCGGTGGAGACGTTGTCTCTACTATTCGCGGGGGAATCATTGATCAACAAATGATTGCTGACGGAAATCGCTTTATCTGGGTCATGACTTCCGCCCTGTTGGCTGGAGCGCTTTGGCTTAATTTTGCAACGATGGTTGGTGCCCCTGTTTCAACCACACACTCCATCGTAGGCGCAGTCTTAGGAGCAGGTCTCGCTGCTGGCGGTTTGAACGTAGTGAACTGGCCGGTAATGAGTGGAATAGTTCTGAGCTGGATCGTTTCTCCCGTCTTGGGCGGCCTCGTTGCTGCAGGCTTTCTATATTGGATTAAGCGATCCATCACCTATCAACCCGACATGATCACTGCTGCAAAGCGAACAGTGCCTTTACTGATCAGCATCATGTCTTTTGCATTCACAACCTATTTGATCCTCAAAGGGCTCAATAAAATTTGGAAGGTTGATTTCTTGACTGCCTGCGTCATTGGTAGTGTGATTGGCATTCTGACCTGGCTAGTCGTTCGTCCACTGGTCAACCAACGCGCAGACATGATCGAGCCTAATAAAGCCGGTATCAATTCTCTTTTTACAGTGCCACTCATTTTTTCAGCCGCGTTGCTCAGCTTTGCGCATGGAGCAAATGATGTGGCCAATGCGGTTGGACCACTCGCTGCAATTGTTGATACGGTCGTTCATGGAAGTGTTTCAACTAAAGCTGAAATACCCACCTGGGTCATGATTGTTGGGGCTCTGGGTATCTCTCTTGGACTGACGCTTTACGGACCGAAACTTATTCGTACGGTTGGCGGAGAAATCACCGAACTCGATCAAATGCGTGCATTTTGTATTGCCATGTCCGCCTCGCTCACCGTCATAGTCGCCTCTCAGCTGGGTCTGCCAGTCAGTTCGACACACATTGCGATCGGTGGAATTTTCGGTGTGGGATTTTTACGAGAGCGCTTGAAAAAACAATATTCCCGAATGATTGAACACATCAGACTTCATCACTCAGGTGAAGATAAAGAAATGGTTGAGCAGTACTTAGTAAAATTTACACAAGCTGACATGGCAACGAAGAAAAACATGCTCAGACAGCTTAAAGTCAATGAAGCCGAGGTTTTACTGTCAAAGAAAGAGCGCAAGAAAATGAAGCGCGTGTATCGAGAGGAGTTGGTGAAGCGATCAGCAGTTTATAAAATTTTTGCTGCCTGGATCATTACTGTCCCGGCCTCTGCATTGATGGCCGCGGGAATTTTTTATCTTGTATCGATCAGTTTTATGTGATGTCAAAGTCCACTTCTATCACTGACTTACTATCATTTATATTTTTTTTATGCTTAGTCTCATCTAATGCAATTGCTGCAAGTTTTGACTGCACTCAAGCGAAAACCAATATGGAAAAAGCCATATGCAATGATTCATCGCTTTCCGAGTTAGATGAAAAACTTGGCTCAGAATATAAAACTGCGCGTTTAAAACTCTCCCCTCCCGCCGATAAAGCATTTGTGGCAAGTCAACGTTCATGGCTACGTTTCCATTCAACGTATTGTTTTATCGATGTCAATGCCTCATCTGTGACGCAAGCAGAGGCAATACGTTGCCTTGCAAGCGCTTACAAGGATCGAATCGAAGATCTTAAAAAAACTGGTCATCTCATCGGCGGTTTTAAGACATACACAGTAATCGATCATCATCTACGAAGTTCAAAAGCTAAACAAACTGTTTACGTCATCGAACGAAAATTTATCCAAGTTGATGATGAGACACCTTTGGGTCATCGTTTAAATACTTATCTAAGCTTTAAAGATAAGGCCGATCTACCCGATGACCGCGGGACGGAAAATTACGATACTAAATTAACGCATGTCACACCCGACTGGCTTTATAAACAAATCGAGAGCGAGATTTTCACTGGTGCATATCCTACCAGCGACACGGAATGCGGACTATATTCAATTTCAAAAGAAAGGCCTTTAAAAATTTCCGATGTTTTTCAAGGCCATGCCTGGCAAAATATTTTTGAATCGTCCACAAAAAAACACTTTACTGAACTTGCAAAAAAGGAAAAAGACTTTGATATCACGATGGTTCATGACTTTCGGCCAAGCGTGCTTGAGCCTTCTTCTCCTTTTAGATTTTGTTTAAGTCAAAATGGTGTTGAACTATCCGGGTTTCTACCTCACGTTGTACGTGCTTTTGACGGCGTGACCATCGACTGGAAACTTTTGGAAAATGTCATGACTCCTTACGCTCAAGTACAAATTAAAAAATGGGCGATTCGGTAACCGCCCATTGCTGAGTGTCAAGCCCACAACTGGGCTCAGTTGTTAACTCAGCCGTGATTTCTCATCGCATGATGAAAGGATTAGCTGGCGCACCCTGTGCGTATGAAATCCACGTGCTTTTAGTTTCCAGAAATCCCTTGATCGACTCAATACCACTTTCCCGACCAATCCCTGAGTGCTTCATTCCACCAAAGGGCATCATATAACTAATAGCCCGATAGGTGTTGACCCAAACTGTCCCAGCTTTCAAAGCGGCGGACATTCTGAGTGCACGGCCGATATTCTCGGTCCATACTCCAGCTGCTAGGCCGTAAATAGTATCGTTCGCTAATTGAATCGCCTGCGCTTCGTCTTCAAAGCCGATAATCGACAGAACGGGACCAAAGACCTCTTCGCGTGCGATACGCATATCGGCAGTCACATCGGTGAAAATCGTGGGCTCCACAAATTGACCGCCTGGTAAGTCCGGGGAATTCGCGGGTCCTCCGCCCAAGATGCAGCGCGCACCCTCAGCTTTGGCGATTTCCATGTAGTCCAGAATTTTTTTGTACTGAACGGGCGTCGTCACAGGGCCGATATTCGTATCGGGTGACATCGGATTACCCTTTCTTGCAGAAGCGCCTAACTCAGCAACACGTTTGGTGAACTCTTCTTTGATCGAGTTTTGAACCAACAATCTTGAACCGGCAATACAAGTTTGCCCTGTAGCCGCAAAAATTCCGGAAATCACGCCTGCTGCAGCCTTATCGATATCGCAATCCGCGAAAACAATGTTAGGGGACTTTCCACCCAACTCAAGGGCAACACGTTTCATGCTTTTGGCTGCCTGAGCGTAAATCATCGCACCTGTCGCATCAGAGCCAGTGAAAGTAATTTTGGCAACATCGGGATGATCAACCAGAGCAGAACCCGCCTCTGCACCATAGCCTGTCACAACGTTGAATACGCCATCTGGAAATCCAGCCTCTTTAGTCAATTCAGCAAAAGCCAGTGTGGAAACCGAGGCGTACTCAGATGGTTTGACCACAACAGAGCAGCCTGCGGCAATCGCAGCCGCACATTTCCAGGCAATAAACAATAATGGTGAATTCCACGCAGTCAATGCGCCGACCACTCCAATCGGTTCTGAACGCGTAAAAGCAAAGGTGTCAGGCTTGTCGATCGGCATCACAGCACCCTCGATCTTGTCAGCCAATCCACCGTAGTATCGCCACCACTCTGGATGGTAGTTAAGCTGACCACGCATTTCAGCGATCAGCTTACCGTTGTCACGCACCTCCAACTCTGCCAGTCGTTCGGCATGTTGTGTCACTAGATCCGCTAAGCGAAGCATCAGCTTGCCACGTTGTGTCGCATTCATGGACGCCCAGGGGCCTTCACGCATGGCGCGAGACGCTGCGGCCACCGCTAAATCCACGTCCTTTTTACAACCTTGGGGAATGCGGGCCCAGGGCTTCCCCAGGTATGGATCAATACTGTCGATCCATTTTTTCCCAACAGGTTCCACATATTGACCGTTGATGAAGTGATTATAAGTATTCATAGCAGCTCACCTGTGATTTCCAATTTTTAAAAATATCACCAAATTAAGTCTGATTTCACCGATCTAACAATTTTTTTCGCCTGAGCTTATGTCAATCCAGCGAGAAATGCTCGAAGAATCGTTTAAAGTCCTTATTGCACCTCCATATTTGAACTTGATCATTTTGATCAAGCCATCAGGAATTTCAAGAAAATGTCCGTCTTGCAGTATGTCTCTTTTATTTCGATTGCCCTTTTAGCGGCTTTTTGCCAGAACTTAACAGGCTTTGCCTTTGGATTGATCCTGGTCGGCTTGACGGGTGCTTTACAAATCATATCGATTGCGGATGCGGCCAATATTGCATGCATTCTTTCCATTGCGAATAACTTGGTTTATCTCAGTAAATCACCACGTATTACAACCGGTCCCCTTTTAAAGCCAATGCTCATTACAAGCATGATTGGTCTGGTGATCGGTTTTATCTCTTTGTCCTGGTTTAGCGATAATGGCATCAATACCTTGAGACTGATTTTGGGTGTCTGTATTTTTGCCTCGGCAATCGCTCTGTTCATGATTAATACGAACACGCGCAAGACATCTGGCAAAACGTCCACCCTGACTGCGGGATTCTTGACAGGTGTTCTGGGTGGAATGTTTGCGACACCAGGTCCGCCTCTGGTCTACCACCTGTACAGTCAGCCACTCGACAAAGATCTTGTCCGGCATTATCTATTCATTATTTTTGGCCTCACATCTGCTGCCAGACTGGTGATCGCACTCTTTACTGGCGAGCTGACAATGAATGCAATCATTCTTTCAGCGATCGCATTTCCAGCCATTACGATTGCCACCATCACACAACTTAAACATCCAATCAACTTGAGTCGAAGAGTTGCACAATTGCTCGTGACAGCATTACTGCTCGCAACCGGACTTGGACTCATTTACTCATCACTCAAAAACATCTTGGGCTAATATGAAAATCCTTGTCGCCAGGCTGAATCACGAAACCAACACATTCTCACCGATTGCTACGCCACTAAAATCTTTCGGTGATGATGGACCGCTATACGGCATAGACGCCTATAAGGCGTCTAAGAATACCCGCACAGGAATTGCAGCATTCATTGACGTGCTGGAACAAGCAGGTCATGAGGTGGTCGTTGCTTGTACTGCAACCGCCAACCCAAGTGGAACGGTCTGTGCAAAAGCGTACACGCACCTTTGCGATACGATCGTAGCAGCTGCAAAAGGTTGCGATGCCGTCGCCTTGGATTTGCATGGAGCGATGGTCGCAGAAAACTCTCCAGACGGAGAAGGCGATCTGCTCGAGCGCGTTCGAGCGGCCCTCCCCCATGCTCCCATCGCAGTCGCACTCGACTTGCATGGCAAGATCACTGAAAAACTCATCAAAAATAGCGACATCGTTATCAGTTTTAAAACATACCCTCACGTAGATATGTACGAAACAGGTGCACATGCTGGACGACTATTAGTCGACATGATCAGTGGTCGAATCAAGCCCAAACTTGCCTGGCGTCGCTTGCCCTTGATACTCAACACGCTGTGTAGCCGGACAGATATCGGTCCGATGCATGAGGCCGTCGAACTTGCACGCGCTGCTGAGGCACAAGGCATGCTTGGGGTCTCGGTACTCGCAGGATTCTCCCTTGCTGATATCGAAGCGCCTTGTATCAGCGTCGTAGGAGTCAGTGACAATGATCCCCAAGCAGCTGAAGAGGTTGTTCAGCGTATTGCAGAGTTCATTTGGTCGAAACGCAAAGACTTCATTTATAAAAGTGAACCACTGGAAGTCTCGATTGCACGCGCAAAAGAACTCGCTGCGCAACCAGGTGAAGGACCTGTCCTGTTGCTTGATCATGGTGACAATTGCATGTCAGGCGGAACGTGTGATGACATGAATGTTCTACACGAAGCGCTCAAACAAGGACTTGAGGATATCGTCGTTGGACCGATTTGCGATCCCCAGGCCGTTGATCAACTCATCAAAGCAGGACTCAACGCGAAGGTCACACTTGCAGTGGGTGACAAAGTACCGTTAACTCAGTTGGGTGTGACAAATCCGCCCCGACCCCTTACAGGCGTTGTATCAGGAATTTCGGATGGGCAATACATCGTATCGGGTCCAACCTATACAGGTCAGCGCATACATATGGGACGAACCGTATGCCTACAACTTCCACAAGCTAAAGTCATGATCACCGAAACTCCCCAGGAACACTGGGATCTGGGGATTTTTTCACATATCGGGATCGATGCACCTAAACATCGGTTTATCTTGCTGAAGTCGCGGATGTATTGCAGACCGGTCTTTGTGCCAATCTCCAAAGCACTCGTGGAGTGTGACGGAGGTGGTGTAACCGGGGCTGATCACACACGCTTTCCATATACAAAACTCAAGCGGCCCGTATATCCGTTTGATCTAAACACCGAGTGGGCTTAAAGAATGGCAAGGCGCCACGTCACGAGACGTGCGCCTTAACAGGCTAATCACTTATTGTGCTCGGCAGCGATATATCGGGTTTCGCCACTTTCAGTCAGCGTTCGCGTCGCCATCGGAGAGGCATACGTCCATAGAATTTTCATTCCTTGGGTGCTGGACTTGTTGCGGAACCGGTGTGAGACATTCGGTGGAATCCAAGTCGTATCATGTGCTTTGACCTCATGAACCTCGCCAGCGATGTCCAAGTAAGCCTCACCCTCCAACAAAATCACGCTTTCTTCGCAGTTATGACTGTGAAATGGAATCTCAGCCCCGGGGCCGAACTCGGTGATGCCGTTGATAAAAGCTTTGGCGCCCGTGGCGGCGGTCACGAGAGGAATCGTTCTTGCACCACCCCCGCGGTCATGACTCTTGATTTGATCGGGACGTAAAACAGCGTGTTTCAGATTTTCATTCATATTAGTTCGCCTTGATGTCGTTTTCTTTGATGACTTTTCCATACAACTCGTACTGGGTCTTTAAAGCAGCTTCAAATTCAGCGGGTGTTGTGCCACGAATCGTGATTCCAAGTTTGTTAAAGCGATCACGAATATCATCGTTGTCCATGGCTTTTTTCGCCTCAGCGGAGAGTTTTTCCACAATCGCCTTGGGCGTCTTGGCCGGAGCGACCATCGCAGCCCAGGAATTGAAGAAAAAGCCTGGTAATGCAGATTGATCAATCGTTGGAACACCCGCAAACTGAGGCAATGGTTTAGGTGTGGAGAGTGCAAGCAAGCGAAGCTTGCCGCCATTGATCAAAGAGGCAGCGGTGCCTAACCCTTGAAAAGAAACATCAACCTCACCGGCAGCCGCTCCTACTGCAGCCTGTGTCGCACCTTTGTAAGGAACATGCACAAGTTTGATTCCAGCACGTTGCATGAGCAACGCCATCGCGATGTGCTGAGGGCTGCCCACTCCGCCGGAACCGAAGGTCAATTTGTCTGGATTGGCTTTGGCAAACTTGATTAAATCCTCTATGGTTTTAAATGGAGAGTCTGTTTTCACGACAACCCCCCACTCGATCGTACCGATCAAGGATATTGGCGCAAAGTCCTTGAGCGTGTTGTAGGTGGTGTTAGGGTTGATATGGGGAACCATTGTCAACACGCTATCATTGACGCCACCGATTGCATATCCATCTGCGGGCATTTTCAACAGGCGATCGGCTCCGATTAATCCTGAGGAACCAGGCACGTTTTCAATCACAATCGGCTGTCCCATACTTGTTGCCATGTTCTGCGCGACTAGACGCAAAGCATTGTCAACGGCGCTGCCCGATGCGAGAGGAATAATCATTCGAATCGGTTTGTCTGGATAATTACCCTGAGCCATCACACTCCAGGATGCCATCGCGAGGGATATCGCTTGAATCCAGAAGGCCACTTTTTTAAATATATTCATTGTCTTCTCCAGTTCATTCATCTCAATCAATCAAAGCAGGAATACCCAATTCACGCGACAAGGTTGCGAGCTCATTTAAAACACCTGCGGCGATCGGAATCCCGTGCTTGGCATAGTCCAAACGCCTCGCATGGCTCTGCTCGCCTGGTAGCCAAATCCGTTCAACGTTCGGTAAACGCTGAGAACCCTTGATATCACTAATCAATGTATCAATCGCATTTTTGAATACGTTAACGCCTCCAAAGGCTGCAAGATTCAATACCAGGATCGCCTGTCCGGTATTGGTGGGTGTGACATGGTCTTTATTGAAGTCTATGACATCCTTACCCATTGCTGCACCTTGCAAGGTGCCAGCCAAGATACCGACAATCAATGCTAATCCATAGCCTTTGTAACCGCCGATAGGAAGAAGAAAACCCTCCTCGGAACGCTTAGGATCCAGCAAAGGTTTACCCTGTCGATCAATCATCCAGCCCTCAGGCATCATCTGTCCTGCTTTAGCCTTGGCCTTGACCTTTCCATAGGCCGCGACCGTAGTGGCCATGTCGAGAACGATTGGATTTTCCTGACCAGCAGGAATGCCTGCTGCAATCGGATTCGTGGATAAAAGCATATCCATACCACCCCATGGAGGGAGATGATTGGCATTTCCCACGGCGAAGTAAAGACCGATCATGTCGTGCTGGACTGGCATCGTGGCATACAAAGATGCAGGACCGGCATGATTGCTTCGCCGGGTTCCGACCCAGGCAACCCCTTGAGTGCGTGCTTTTTCGATCGCCAGTTCGACTGCTTGCGAAACCACAAGGTGACCCATCCCATTGTCTCCGTCCACGACTGCGACAGCCGACGCCGTGGAATGGGCCTGGATATTTGGATGTTTGTTGATACCACCAGCCAAAATTCGTTTGACATACTGAGGCAGGCGGATCACGCCATGACCATCCGACCCCTGAAGGTCTGCACATGCCATCAAGCGCGCGATCTTTTGAGAATCGTCGGCCGGAATGCCGACAGAAACGAATGCACGTGCAATAAATGCGGTGAGTGCCTCAAAAGAAACTGATGCTGAATTGTTATGTATTGTCATTTTTGTTGAGCTAAATTTTTGACTTGAATTTCAATTTATATCAAGAAAAATCATATTTAATTTGGATTTTATTAATATGACCGTACAGAGTCCAATATCAAATACCCTCTTTCCCATATCATTTTGATATATTCAGTCCATGAATAATTTAAAAGCACTGAGATATTTTGTGGCGGTGGTGGATGCTGGCAGCTTTACCGCTGCAGCCGCGGCAATCGCGATTGCTCAGCCTGCCCTCACCCGCCAAATCAAAGAACTGGAAGAAAGCTTTAGTACCCAGTTGCTGCACCGCTTACCAAGAGGTGTACGCATGACGGCGGCTGGCGTGACGTTATACGAAGCTTCGCAACGTATTTTGAGTGAGGCCGATCGTCTCAGTCAAAATCTGAGAAATGGTCTTGCAGGCGCAGCAAGTGTCAGTCTCGGTGTCCCCCCCACTCTCGGACGCGTCCTGCTCCCTGGCCTGTTTGAAAGCTGCTTGCAGCTCCCTGGGGCACTGCCCATGCGTGCGCGCGAGGCTTTTACACCTGCTTTACTCGATTGGCTTGAAAGAGGAATTGTGGACATGGCCATCGTCACAAACCCTCCTCCGGGACGAAAGTTTTCGCTCAGACCCATGATCAACGAACCGTTCGCCCTGATCTCCACTTACAAAAAAGGGCGTCCCCAATCCCTCAGCATTGAACAACTTGCCGAACTACCGGTATTGATGACTAGCTTGCACCATGGAATTGTTGACCAACAATTACGCACCCTCAATCTGAGTCTGAAAATAGAAGGCATCATTGATTCAGTGGATGCAATTCGAGAACTGGTTATCAAGTTTGGACACTCCACGATCATGCCTGTTTCTGTCTTCAAAGATGATTTAAATAGCGGCAGCATTCAAATTACGCAAATATCCGGCATTCAACTGAGCAGAACTTTAGTGCTTGCACAAAGACGTGATCGCGATAAGGCCGCAGATTTCAACATTGTCGAACAGTTGATTGAATCAGAGTTTTCTAAGCTTGAAAGAATGGGGGCATTTGGACTGCCAAATTTACGTGTGTAACAAATCGTTAATAAAACACACATGAAGGCTCAATTTAAATAAAAATGATTCTCATTCGTGATAGATTGCGTTGTTTTATTGAACACCGCTTTCCATGCTTCTATCGAATTCAAAATCAAGTTCTATTCGCTCGCACCAAACCATGATTGTTTTCGCGGTGCTGGTGGCTCATCTAATAGCCATTCACCAGCTAAGTTCAAAAAAAATCAAAACAAATATTTCGCTGACACAAATCAAATATCTGGAATCATTCGAATTCCATCCAAACAGCGACGAACAAAAAACCGCTCCAGAAGAAGTCATTACGTCAGAACGTGCCCCAACAAAACACGCCACACCGATATCCACACAAAACAAACCTTCCACTCACGCTCACCGAAAGGCAATCACATCAAAAAGCGGTCACACTTTGAATCCAGGCGCTCAGACGAATGATTTACCTAGCACCCGTGCTGGCATCATCCATCAGCCTCCCCCCGAGTATCCAAGACAAAGTCGACGACGGGGAGAACAAGGAAAAGTGATCGTGTTGGTCGAAATCAATGCACATGGCATACCTACACAATCAAAAATCCATACATCAAGCGGATACCCCCGTCTTGATCAAGCCGCACTGGAAACAGTCCTCAAATGGCGCTTCAGCCCGGGGAATCAGACAACAGTTTCTCAAAAAATGTGGGTCAACATTCCTATAAACTTTGTACTCGAGTAAATCATGCATTCAACATTTTCTTTGGCTGAGTTATGGTCACAAGGCGACTTCTTCGGAAATTTTGTGGCGCTCATACTGATCACAATGTCTGTACTCACATGGACAATCATATTGATCAAAGTGATTGCTCATACACGACAAAAATCCATGAGCAAACATGTCGAACTTTTCTGGCATTCCTCTTCTTTTTCGTCAGGATTGGAGGCACTAGGACGACGCTCTGACAGTGTTTTTTATAAACTTGCCCAAGATGGCCTCGAGGCCGTTCATCACCTCAAGCGTTCGAAGGAGCAGGAAGAAGGATTGTTAGATCCTCACAAAATTTCAAAGCAACTCCATGATCAACTGGATTTGAGTGACTGGGTGACACGTGCATTAGCCAACTCAGCAGAAGGCAGTCTGACTCAGCTGCAGTCTGGACTCACTTTTTTAGCATCAATCGGCTCAACAGCGCCTTTTGTAGGTCTCTTGGGGACTGTATGGGGGATTTACCATGCACTGGCCCGTATTGGAGTCACGGGACACACCTCCTTAGATCAAGTCGCAGGACCGATTGGCGAGGCTCTAGTCATGACAGCATTTGGACTTGCTGTGGCAATTCCTGCGGTATTGGCCTACAACGCATTGGTAAGAACAAACAAGAAAATCGCCAGTGCACTCAATCGTTTCAGCTACGATTTACATGCCTATCTAGTGACTGGTGCCAGAGTTGATACCAAACATTCATACCCAGTCGAGCGTTAAGCATGCAAACAGATCATTCCACTGAGGCAGTGATGAGTGAAATCAACATGACACCCTTCGTCGATGTCATTCTGGTGCTGCTGATCATTTTCTTAGTCACACTACCGCTGGTTCAACATAATATCGGGATTGAACTACCCACGATCAAGAGTCAAAAATTAACTGATCATACTGATCCTATCCGAATCTCTTTGAATGCAAATGGACACTATTTTTGGGAACAAGACATCATCGAACCTCAGAATCTACACTTGAAATTGGGACTTGAAGCTCGACGGGATCCCAAACCTGTTGTTTTGATATTTGCCGATAAAAATTCACGCTATGAAGATCTAGCCAAACTTTTAGCAGGAATACATCAGTCAGGATTAGGAAAGATTGGCTTTATCACTCATGAGGGCCCCTACAATCACAAATAAATGCAAAAAATCGATTTATTGAAGCCTCGCCCTGAACAATAAAAAGGCCTCAGAGCAATTACGCTTTGAGGCCTTTAAAAATCTGGTGGCGCATCCCTGATTCGAACAGGGGACCTGCGGATTATGATTCCGTCGCTCTAACCGGCTGAGCTAATGCGCCTTTAACAATCAAAATCGTAGTGACTTTTAACTGAGAGGCGAAAGTCTAGCATTTTTTTTAAGACTCTGCATTCCTTAATAACCCAGAAAACCTCGCAGTCGATCATGTCAAAATAGTACTCAAACATCAACCAACTCTGAAAAACAACATTGAGACGAGAAGATGACTGAAATCATCAAAACATATTTGGACCATCCCAGCCCCGCAACCTTAAAGCTTCCACCCGGGTCCACGGACTCGCATGTGCACGTCTTTGGCCCAAGCGACAAGTTCCCTTATGCAGAAAACCGTGGCTTTACCCCCGCTGACGCCCCGAAGGAAGCTTTATTTGCTTTGCATAAAAAGCTTGGAGTTGATCGCTGCGTGATCGTCAACACCCTGCTCCATGGCTTTGACAACAGCGTTGTAGAGGACGCCATGCGAGCAGCAGAGGGCCGGTATTTAGGTGTGGCCCTCACACCCGTAGATCTCAGTGACGCAGAGCTGAAACGACTAGCCGCGGTCGGTTTTCGCGGACTAAGATTTCACTTTATGCCTGGCTACAAAATCGATTACACACCGGAACAAGTCATCGCGCTGACCCGAAGACTCGAGCCTCTTGGGATGCATCTGCAATTGCAAATGCATGCCATGCATGCAAAGGAACTCACGCCTTTACTCAAACAGTCGGCCGTACCCGTCGTAATGGATCACATGGGCAGAGTCGATGCAACTCTCGGACTGGCACACGAGCACTTTCAGGCTTTTTGCAGGCTTCTGGAAATGCCTGGGTTTATGGTGAAGGTGAGTGGAATCGACCGAATTGACTCACAACCACCTTATAAGCAAGGTATACCTTTTGCGCGTCACTTGGTCAGAACCTATCCAGACCGTTGCGTGTGGGGTTCCGACTGGCCTCACCCCAATCACACACACATTCCTGATGATGGGGTCCTGGTTAACGCACTGGCTCAGATCGCACCTGAGCCAGCGATACTCCAGCAACTGATGGTTGATAACCCGCAGCGACTTTATCGTTTTACGGCGTGATTGAACTCATCATATCGAGGCAAGTTCGGGCGATCACTTTTGTTGCCCGACGCAAATCTTCAAGCTCGAGGCGTTCATCGGGTTGTTTGGCACGACTTTCCTCTACCGTTCGAGGACCCGCGCCATATAAGACGACAGGAATTCCGGCCTCACAGTACAGGCGCGCATCCGCGTAGAGTGGTGTGCCACATGCAGGAACTTTTTCACCAAACTGCGTGTGAGCGTGTGTTTGCAGGGCCTCGACTAACTCAGTGCTACCAGGCAACGGTTTGAGCGCTCGTGCCAGCAAGATGCGTTTAGTTTCAACCGTAATGCCGGGAATAACCTTCCAGACTGCATCAATCGTGTCACGGATACTTTGCTCTACCGTCGCAGGATCTTCCTCGGGAATCATTCTGCGATCAATTTTGAGAATGACCTTGCCTGGAATCACATTCGTATTGGTTCCACCTTCAATCAGACCGATATTGAGATACGGATGATTAATACCCGGAACTTTGCTTTTGACAGACTGATACGTTTCGTTCAACCCGTACAGAGCATTCATTATTTTGACAGCAGCTTGCAAGGCATCCACGCCCGATGTTGGAACTGCCGCATGCCCCATCTTGCCGTTGACCGTCACCTCAAACTGCAAACAGCCATTGTGAGCAGTGATGATTTGATAACTAAAACCAGCTGCAATGGCCAAATCAGGTTTGGTCAGTTTATTTTTAAGTAACCAGCCGGGGCCTAATTCACCGCCAAACTCTTCATCGTAGGTAAACTGCAGCTCAATCCGCCCCTTGAGAGGCGCACCAAGTGATTCCAGAGCACGCACTGCGAAAATATAAGTCGAAAAGTCACATTTGCTGACAGCAGCGGCCCGCCCATAAATCCGGCCCTCATGAATCTCGCCAGCATAAGGCGGATATGTCCAACCTTCACCAGGTGGCACTACATCGCCGTGCGCATTGAGCGCCAGCACTTTGCCGCCCTCAGCGTATTGCCTTTTAACGATCAAGTTCGTAATCGACTCCAACCCCGCCTCGCGCACCACTGATTCAGGAACAGTGTGCTGTTCAGCCTTCATGCCAAAGGGTTCGATCAGTTTGGCGACATGAAGGGCATGCGGCGTATTGTTACCGGGGGGGGTGTCGGTCGGAACCTGAATAACAGATTGCAAAAATTTCACTTGTTCATCAAAGTGCGCATCGATCCATTGATCAAGCTTGTTATAAAGTTCTGCGTGGTGATTATTCTTCATAGTCTTTGGATAGTATTTAATTAATTTCTTCTAATAGAGCCTCAAACGCTTTCGCCGCAAGCGTTGCATCGTCTGCAGTGATGATTTCAAGTGGATTATGGCTGATCCCACGATTTCCCCCTCTGACAAACAACATTGCTTGCGGCATGATCGTATGCATTTTCATGGCATCGTGCCCTGCTCCGCTATTGAGCTTGAAAATCGGCTGACCTATTTTAGCGACGGCCCTTTCCCAACGAGACTGCCACGCAGGATTCGAGGGTGCAGCGCTCGCGCGCATGACTTCGGTGTATTCAAACTGAACTTGTCTACGCGCGCAGATGACCTCGGCCTCCTTGACGATATCCGTGACCAGGGCATCACGCTGCGGATCCGTTGGCGCACGCATATCAAGGGTGAAAACACACTCTCCGGGGATCACATTGATGGAGCCACCCGGCACTTGAATCTGTCCAACCGTCGCAACCGAGCCCTCGTCGGCGCGCGCGCGTTGCTCTGCCATCAGACTGATTTCTGCAGCGGCCAGCATCGCATCCTGACGCATCGACATCGGTGTAGTTCCAGCATGTCCCGCAAGACCAATTGTTTTACAAGTCGCACGCACACCGGCATTGATCGAGGTCACCACACCAAGGGGAAGTGCTTTTTCGCACAACACAGGCCCTTGCTCGATATGCACCTCAACAAATCCAAGATACTTTTTAGGATCGCGTTGAATGTTTTGTATCGCTGAGAGTGTTCCGGGCAAACCTGCCGCCTGCATCGCCTCTGCCATCGAAACGCCATCAGCATCGAGCTGACTCAGCCACGCTGGATCAAAACTCCCTGTCAGGGCGCCAGCTGCCAAGAAAGTCGCACGAAATCGTTGCCCTTCTTCCTCGGAAAAGCCAACCACCTCAATACCATAAGGCAAGCGTCGCTTTTGACTCGAAAGAGACTTTACAACTGCGATTGGGACCAAAATACCTAGTCGGCCATCATACTTGCCACCGTTTCGCACGGTGTCGTAATGAGAACCTGTCAGCAGCATTGGGGAGGCACGGTCCTCGCCAAAGTAAATGCCCACAACATTACCCACTGCATCGATAGAAATCTCGTCAAAACCAGCCTCGCCCATCAAGGCTTTGAGCTCATCGGCAACCGCCAGATGCGCAGGCGTCAGATATGTCACTGTGAGCTGGCCTTTTTCAGCCCAGCCTGGTTCGCTATGCAGGGCCAGACGCTCTGACCACTGCATGATTTCTTGACCGACTTCTTGTAAAACCGCCATGTCCAGTTCCTGTAAGAAACGCTTCGCTTGTCTAAACAAGCAAGGCCTACAGTTTAATCTGGACTAGACCGTTTTTTGACGCCTTAATAGGACTTGTAAGGTAAAAATTTACCGGACAACACCACATTGACCCGATCGCCTTTGGGATCGGGTTCACGTTTAATATCCATTGAAAAGTCAATGGCACTCATAATCCCGTCGCCAAACTCCTCATGGATCAATTCCTTGATCGTCGTGCCGTAGACACTGACGATTTCGTACCAGCGGTAGATCAGCGGGTCAGTAGGCACTGAACTACGCAGAGAACCTTTGTAGGGCACGACCTGTAGCAAAGCAACCGCTTCCGCTGGCAGATCGAAGGTTTTGCCAATGACGAGCGCCTGGGCTTTGGTTAAAGTCATTTGCCCCATGCATGCGGCGGTTGTCCACTCTTTGGATAGCTTGAGTTTCTTGGCAACGTCCGCCCACTTCAGCCCTTTCTGCACTTTGGCCGAATAAATCAGATCAGTGACATCTTCGCGAGTCATTGGTTTAGCGATTGCTTTGGAAGCCATATTTTTCTCCTGGTAAAAGAATCGGGATATTGAAATAAAAATTATTGAACTGAAGAGGTATTCGCATAAGACTTGGAACGGTGCACAAGGAAATCGATCAAGTGATTTCGTACTTCGTAGAACTTGGGGTCGTGGTGCATCGTCGCGCGCGTTCGATCCTTAGGCAAAGGATTGGTCACGATTTCGGCCAAAACTGCACGAGGACCGTTACTCATCAGGAAAATCTTGTCTGATAACAAAATCGCTTCGTCGACATCGTGCGTAATCATGAAAACTGTTTGTTGGGTGCCACGAACGATCGTGACAAGTTCGTCCTGAATGTTTCCACGCGTCAACGCATCCAATGCGCCAAATGGCTCGTCAAGCAATAGCATCTTGGGTTGAATGGCAAATGCGCGCGCAATACCGACTCTTTGCTTCATACCGCCTGACAGTTGAGAAGGCTTTTTATCTTCGGACCCTGTCAGATGAACCATATCGATGAATTGCTGAACATGGCTGTCGACTTTGCTTCTTGACCAATCCGGCCATTTAGAACGCACCGCAAATGCGATATTGCCGCGCACCGTCATCCAAGGCATCAATGCATGAGACTGGAAGACAACACCACGATCCAGACTCGGACCGCTGATTTCACGACCATCAATAAAGGAGTGGCCATCCGTGGGGGCCTCAAGCCCTGCGAGCACATTCAAAATAGTTGTCTTGCCGCAACCCGAGTGTCCGATAATACAAACAAACTCACCCCGATCAATGGTGAAATTGACATCATCAAAGACCACCAGCTCAGCCCCACCACCCGTACCCGGGAATGCCTTGCGCAGTCCTTGCACTTGTAAAAAATTTTGCATAGCGCTCACCTTTTCAAACCTAATCTTTGTATGTCACGGCCCGTTGAAGACGGGCAAAGCACAAATCGAGAAGCATTCCGATCAGTCCGATCATGAGCACGGCTACCAAAATATTTGAGATCGATAAGTTATTCCATTCATTCCAGACGAAATAGCCAATCCCTGTTCCACCTACCAGCATTTCGGCAGCCACAATCACCAGCCAAGCGATACCGATTGATATCCTCATGCCTGTCATGATCGTTGGTGCCGCCGCGGGAAGAATCACAAAAAAAGCTTTACGAAGAGGATTCACTTCAAGCGTGCGTGAAACATCAATCCATTCCTTTCTGACGGACGCTACGCCAAAAGCGGTGTTAATCAACATCGGCCAAATTGAACAGATGAAGATCACGAAGACCGCCGAAACGTTGGAATCCTTTAACGTAAACAAGGCCAGAGGCATCCAGGCAAGTGGGGAGATGGGTTTAAGAACTTGAATGAATGGATCCAGTGCCTGAAAAAACAATCGTGACATTCCGATCAAAAATCCAAGTGGAATCGCGACAAGCGCCGCAAGACCGAAACCCAGTGCGACACGCGACACAGACCATGCAAGCTGGATACCAATCCCTTTGTCATTGGCGCCCCTGTCGTAAAAAGGATCAGACAAATGTTCAACCAGCTTGATCCCCACATCCATCGGGCCTGGAAATGTTGACTTCTGTCCTGTCGCAGCGGCCGCTCCCACAAGCTTGGCATACTCCTCATCCACAACCTGAGTGCCTTGCGTAGGCATTGTGGCGATTTGCCAAAACATGAGAAAAATCGCCAACACCAAAAGTGACAAGATCAACGCTCTTGTGCGCTCGTGAACCATCATCTTCAAGCCCTCTTGATCGCAAAGCTGTCGAGATACTCGCGAGGTTTGTTCGAGTCAAATACCTTACCCATGACAACAATTTTCTTGCTACCTGGAGCAGCTGCCACCAAGCCAGCCTGCTCCATCGCACGACGCGCATCGGTCGCTAAAAAGACGTCTTGGGCAATTTTTTGATAATCAACATCGCCTTTTACCTGTCCCCATCGTTGCATCTGCGTCATGATCCAGATGGCAAAAGACTCCCAGGGCATGGGATCGAAACCAATACGGTCAGGGACCTTTTTCACATTACCCAATCCATCAGCATAAGTCCCTGTCAAGACTTGTTCGACAACCGTCAGCGGCTGATTCAAATAGTTAGGCGTGTGGATCGCAGCAGCAATCTCCTTTCTGTTTTCAGCTTTTTGTGCATAGGCAGTTGCCTCGACAATGGCCCGTAGCAACGCACCGTAAGTATTGGGGTTGGCGGACATAAACTCCTTGCTTGCCGCAAACGCACAACAGGGATGTCCATCCCACAGCTCTTTTGACAGGATATGAATAAAGCCCACACCATCGAATACCGCACGCTGGTTGACTGGATCAGGTGCTAAAAACCCGTCGATATTGTCAGCGCGCAAGTTCGCCACCATTTCCGGAGGTGGAACGACACGGATCTGCACATCCCGATCAGGATCGATGCCGTTTTCCGCAAGGTAATACCGTAACAAGTAGTTATGCATCGAGTAATCAAAAGGCACCGCAAACTTAAAACCTTTCCAGTCCTTTGGATTCCGCTTATTCTTGTGTTTGACGGCAAGCGTAATCGCCTGACCGTTGATATTTTCAATGGCCGGTACGGTGTAGGGGGTCGGTGCCGCCCCTGCTCCCATTGAGATCGCCAGTGGCATGGGGGAAAGCATGTGTGCCGCGTCATACTCTTTATTCAGTGATTTATCACGCACAACAGCCCACCCCGCCGTTTTGATGATCTCGACATTGAGGCCCTGTTTTTTATAAAAACCCATGGGATCGGCCATGATGATGGGCGTTGCGCACGTGATTGGGATAAAACCGACTTTTAAATTCGTCTTTTCTAATTTTCCACCTTGCGCAAAGGCTTCTTTGGCAAATGCCATTGGGAAAATAGATGAAATCGCGGCCAAGGCAGTCGGCGCACCGACTGCCTGTAAAAATTTTCTACGCATCTCGTCTTGAGGGAACACAGCACGCATGACAGCTTGCTCAACGACGCGCGAGCCAAGTGCCTCTGTTGATCGATCACTCACTTCACTCAATGAGGACTGGCTGGCCTCATGCTCAGCCGCCGTGGCATGTTGCCCACAAGAGCAACGCAAACGAAGCTTCGAATCAAATGGATTGGAGAAAATCGACATCTTGAGTACCCCTGTATAGAAACGCGGTACAGGTACTCAAGCAAAATGCGTGCCAGACGCTATGAACACATCTACATAGCCAGAAACTGTGATGAGAGGATAAAAAGTGCTCGATTAGGCACCAATACTGTGCGGCGCATGAACAATCGATCGAACTCAGCACCGGTATGACGCCCAAACGCCAGTCTAGTGCGCGCTTGCACATATAAATCGCCTGACTCAATCATTCAGCACCAGCATGACCGGTTGATGATCAGAAACCTGCGTCAACTGATCGACCGATAATCCTTTCACACGTGAGGAAATTGAAGGACTGACAAAAAAGAAATCACAACCCACGGGCTCAGGACCATAAGTACGATCAAAAATACGGAATGTCGCGGGATATGGATGGCCTGGCTTCAGAATGTCCCACGCATTAAACAATGCGCCAGAATCCCCGGGCTGAGTCATTCGGGCATGCTCGATGCTTTGCACCTCAAAATTGAAATCTCCGCATAGCACTGCATCCATCGTATGCGGTTTAAGCTGGTAGGGACCACCATCGATCGATTTCGGTGGAAAAGCCGCTAAAGAACAAGCCTGCAGGTGAATATTGCGCAGCGCTGAAACCTGAGCCAAACGTGCTGTTGCGTTGTAATACTCGAGATGAGAGGTCATGACGCGTACAGGGCCCCATGACGCCTGAACAGTGCACACAACGCAAACGCGGCGCATGCTAGGGGTATTTATGTCGCCCCCGGAGACGGGATCTGGCAACAGGATTTTTTCAATCAGGCGAATAGGAAGCCGAGAGACAATCAAATTGCCAAATTGTTGGCGATCAGTTCCACAGGGCGAGAGCTCATCGATTGCCGCACCAAAGACCACCTCGAAACCAGGCATCAACGCACGCACATGCTCGACTTGATCCGCAGGTGTTTGACCGGTCAGTGTTTTGTAGTTCACGCTGACCTCCTGCATGCACAGAACATCAAAATCACCCATTTCACGCGCCTTTTTCAAAACACGCTCAATATCCACGACGCCATCGAGTCCTTTAAACCATTGGACATTCCAAGTGAGAATTTTCATTTGATACCTGCCCGCATAAAAGATTGGACAAACTGTCGCTGAAAAATCAAAAATCCCAATAACAAGGGCGCAGACGTCAGCAGCGTTGCAGCTGTAATAATCGACCAGTCTATGCCCTGATCAGTCGATGAGAATACTTGCAAACCGACAGTCAAAGGTCGTGATTCGACTGAATTACTGACCACAAGAGGCCAGAGAAAGTTATTCCAGTGATAACTCACGGACACGAGTGCGAACGCAAGGTAAGTCGGTTTCGCTAAAGGTATATAAACATGACGCAGCACCTGCAAAGCAGTTGCGCCCTCCATCATCGCAGCTTCGATCAATTCTTTGGGAATTGTCTTAAACGTCTGCCTCAATAAGAAAATCGCAAACGCAGACGCAAAATAAGGCAGACCGATTCCAAATAGCGTATCAACTAAACCAAGCTGCGATAAGGTCTGATAGTTTCTAACGATTAAAATTTCAGGCATCACCATCAGCTGTACAAGCATCAAGGAAAAGAGAATATTCTTGCCAAAAAAATCATAGCGAGCGAAAGCATAGGCAGCGAGTGTGCACAACACTAACTGAATCATCAAAATCATCGTCACCAGTAGTGTCGTGTTTAAAAAATAACGTGCGAAAGGTGCGGCGTTCCAAGCAGCGAGAAAATTATCAATCGTCAGGGGAGCATTCCAGATCAGTTTTGTTGCGAACTCCGAAGGATGAATCGCGGCCCAAAGAGCATAAAGTAGTGGCGTGATCCAGCACAACCCAAGCACCCATGCCCCGATGGTGGACAATAGACCTGCAGGCTGACCTAGTCCAGTAAAAGTCCGACTAACGGATGTTGAGGTGTTCATTGTCAGGCTCATCTGTAGTGCGTCCTGCGATCCAGCAAAAAGAACTGCAACAAGCCAACGACGGCCAAAATTAGCAGCAACACTGCCGTCAATGCGGATGCATAGCCACGATCCCAAAAACTAAACCCGACCTCGTAAAGATAGAACAACAACAAGGAAGTCGCATTATCAGGGCCACCTTTTGTCATCACAATAATGTGATCGACCATGCGAAATGCATTAATCAGCGCATTGACCAAAACAAAAATTGTCGTGGGCATTAATAATGGCCACTGGATACGTCGAAAAAAATACCATCGGCTCGCACCTTCAATTTGAGCGGCCTCCTGATAACTCGGACTCAAGGTCTGCAAAGCAGCAAGATAAAAAATCATGAAAAATCCCGCCTCTTTCCAGATGGCGACAACAATCACGGAGCCGAGCGCCAACTGAGGATCTCCAAGCCAATTCTGGCTTGAAAAACCTAACATTCCTAACACTTGGTTGATCAACCCATACCCGGGCGTATAAAAAAAGATCCAGATATTTGCCACTGCGATCATGGGTAATACGGTGGGTAAGAAATAAGAAAGACGTAAAAACTGACGGCCCGCTATTTTTTCATTTACCCAAAGAGCCATTGAGATTGACAAGGCAATTGAGACGGGAATCGTGACGAGTGCAAACCACAAGTTATTTAATAAGGATTTCCAAAAATTAGGGTCCTCACGCATCACTTGATAGTTTTCTACGCCCACGAAAACAGCCTCTCGTCCCGCGCGCGGAGTCGACATCAAACTGTCTATCAATGTGCCTACTGCGGGATAATGCGTAAAGCCCACCAAAAAAATAAAGGCGGGCAAAAGCAAAAGATAGGCGTGTATGTGCCGGGTAGAGAGTGTCATAGGGGTTTCATAGGAGTGTCATCGTTGAACGAACGGTCTGCGCATCAAGCACGGACCGTTCGAGACTCCTCTTTACTTGTATTTACGCAGCAGACGATCTGCTTCGACCTGAGCATCCTTGAGTGCTTGCGCAGGAGACTTGGCACCCGTCAAGGCAGCTTGCAAGCCATCGTTCAAGGCCTTGGTCACACGCTGATTATCGTGAGTCGAAAGTTCGGCGACTGCGAAAGGCAACTGATCACGTGCAACTAAAGCCGGAGGAAATTCAGCCGCATACTTTTTCAGAGTAGGCGTTTCATAGGCTGCAGGTGAGACAGCGACATAACCTGTATCGATACTCCACTGTGCGGCACGTTCGGGTTGTGTCAACCATTTCGCAAACTGGTATGCCCCCTCTTGTTCTGCTGCAGAAGCTTTCGAGAAAATGAAGAAATTACCACCTCCTGTCGGAGAGCCTCGACGTTTTCCCTCTGGCAACATTGCCACACCAAAATCGAATTTGGCATTACTGCGTATATTTGTCAGGTTGCCGGTCGTTGTCCAAATCATGGCAACTTTCTTTTCCATGAAGTCCCGAGGTGTTGTTCCCCATTGAACGACGCCTGAAGGATGAATGCCATATTTTTTGGATAGATCAACCCAGTATTGCAAAGCCTCAATCACTTTTGGGTCGTCGTATTTGACTTGATTGCCTGCTGCGTTTGCCAGAATGGCATCATTTTGTGTGCTGAACCCTTGGAATAACCAATAAGGAAATCCACTGGAGGGGACTTGGATACCCCATTGCGTGACATTTCCACTTGCATCTTTTTTGGTGAGCTTTTGACCCATACTGACAGTTTCGGCCCAGTTTTTGGGTGGAGTGTTGGGATCAAGACCAGCTTCTTTGAACATTTCCTTGTTCCAGTACAACACAACAGTCGAACGCTGGAACGGAATACCCCAAGTCTTATTATCAAATTGACCGTTCAACATAAATGCCGGAAAAAAGCTCTTGAGCCAAGCACGGTCATCTTCAGTTTTGACAAATTTGTCAATCGGAGTAATCGCAGCTTCATCTGCTAATGTAAACGTATCGGTTGAAAGCAAAATAGCAGCGGTCGGCGGCTTGCCTGCTTTATGAGCCGTCAAGGCTTTCACAATTGTTTCCTGATAAGTACCCGAATAAACAGGGGTCACCTTATAGTCTGGATGAGCCTGATTAAAGTCTGTTGCGTACTGATCAATAATTTTTGTGATGGGTCCGCCTACTGCGATTGGAAAATAAAAAGACACCTCTGTTTTGCTGAATGCAGACGCGCTCAGACAGACACCTGCGGCCAGCATGACCGCACGACTGAATAGTTTGTTCACACATTTCTCCTTAACGATTTGAATAGCTGATTTAAGTACTTGGTTAATGCAATCGACTTAATTGATACGATGACCGTCATGATCAAACCAATGCAGGTTTGAAGCCTCCCAACCCAGCGCAATTTCGCCCTGAACATCTCGAGCATACTTACCATCCGCTCGTACAACCAACGACTGCTGACCGACCCCAACGTGCAGCATGAGATCCGCGCCAGTAAAATCCGTTCTGAGTAATGGCAAATGAAGGTCTCCGCCTAAATGCACATCCTCGGGACGAATGCCCACGCGTGTCGCACCCGATGGCGCTTGCAACTCGATATGGGTCCCTGCGATACGCGAGCCTTCAAGCTCAAGCACATTCATTCTTGCGCTACCAATAAACTGCGCAGCAAAAAGAGTACGTGGCTGTTGATAAATCTCAGTCGGTGTCGCGACCTGCTCGACCCGCCCACCCTTGAGCAAGATGACGCGATCTGCCATGCTCATCGCCTCGGTCTGATCATGGGTCACGTAGACCACTGACAAACCAAGTTTGCGCTGAAGAGCGCGCAACTCGTGACGCATCTCTTGACGAAGTTGCGCGTCTAGGTTGGACAAGGGCTCGTCCATCAGACAAAGCTGACTATCTGCAACCAGCGCGCGCGCTAATGCGACACGCTGCTGTTGACCGCCTGATAGCTCACCAGGTTTGCGATCAGCCAATTGTGACAAACTCAGCAAATCCAAAGTTTTTCGGAGTCTTTCGATAATTTCCGCTTTGGGTACACGCCTGACCTTGAGTCCGAATACAACGTTCTCTGAAACAGAAAGGTGAGGAAACAAGGCGTAATTCTGAAATACCATTGACACGCCACGCTGGGCAGGTTGTATCTCAGTCACATCGCGACCAAAAATGTGAATGCGACCTGTTGTCGGCATCTCAAGCCCGGCAATCAATCTTAATGTCGTCGTCTTTCCACAACCTGAAGGCCCAAGCAACACTGAAAATTGTCCCTGCTCAAGCTGCAGATCTGTAGGATGAAGGGCTGTCGTCGCCCCCCAGCTTTTGCCGGCCTGATCAAATTGAACTGCGTTCATACAGTCACTTACTCACTTAATTAATTATTTTTGGTTTTGTCTCTCACATTAACTTAACTTTATTTAAGTTCAATGACAACCAATATGAATTGACCACTGAGTGGCTTTCATTAAAAGGGTGATAAATTAAATGATGGATAACCCTAGGTTTCTCAGCATGACCACTCATCGTTTAAACAGCCCTCCTCACTCGGTACCTCAAACACGTATTTGGGATTTGCCCACCAGGATATTCCACTGGTTATTCGCGTTCAGCATCTGCGGCGCGCTCGTGACGATCAATTTGGGGGGTTCCTGGATGGAGTGGCATGTCAGATTTGGCATTGCGAGTTTTGTGCTTCTCCTTTTCCGTCTGATATGGGGACTCATTGGGCCACGCTACGCCCGTTTTACCCAGTTCATGACTTCCCCCGCTCAAACCATCTCTTACCTGCGTCAAAAAAACAAGTCTCAGCATGCCGGACATAATCCTCTTGGCGCCTGGTCAGTGATCGCCATGTTGATCTTGTTCTTATTTCAAAGTTTTTCCGGTCTATTCACAAACGATGATGTGCTGACACAAGGCCCTCTCGTGCAGTTCGTCAGCAACGACACTGTCGCCTTGTTCACACGCTTGCATCTGTTGAATGAATATTTACTATATGCGCTGATTCTTTTGCATCTGTTAGCGATAGCGTTCTACAGCTTCAAAGGCGAGTCCCACGTTAAACCAATGATGACGGGCGACATTCCTAAACACACCTTACCTCCTGATGCCCAGAATGCAAGGGACGATTGGCGAGTTCGGGCGGGTGCACTCGTTTTATCAGTCCTGCTGACCGGGCTGGGCTGGTGGCTTTACAAGCTTGCAGTGAACGCACCGGCAAGTTTTAACTGATGCAGTGATACTCAGTCGTCTACTTTTAGGGAATAATACCGGGTCAGTAAATATAAAAATGATCTGGGGAACAAAAAATGCCGATTCTTAACAACGGTGATTGCAGGATCTATTGGCGCGGCGACGGCGATACTCAATTACCAGGATTGCTTCTAGGTAACTCGCTTGGGACGGACATCACGCTATGGGACCCGATGCTAGAGTCTCTCATGCGTCATTTCTACGTTGTGCGTTTTGACACGCGTGGACATGGCGGTTCTGATGCCCCCCCTGGTCCTTACTCAATTGATCAGCTGGCAGACGACGCACAAGCGGTCATTGCCGCGGCTCGATTGACCCATTATCACTACTGGGGAATTTCTCTGGGCGGGATGATCGGGATGGAGCTTGCGGCACGTAAGCCTACGGGACTCAAAAAACTCGTGCTCAGTCATACTGCGGCAGAGTTTGACCCGGGGATTTGGGATCAACGTATTGCAGCTCTCAAAACGGGTGGTATGTCCGCGATTATTGATGGCGTCATTGGACGATTTTTCACGCCTGAGTTCGTTCTACAAAACAACATCCGTCTCAAGCGTATCCGCAACATCGCCCTGTCCCAAGCACCTGCAGGCTAAGCCGCCTGCTGTGGCGCGATCCGCGATATGGATCTCTACCCACGCCTTGCACGGATTCAAGTCCCCACACTCGTGGTCGTTGGCGAGTCCGATTTGTCAACACCAGAAGCACGAGGGCAAGCTCTGGTGGATCACATCAAAGATGCGCGCATGGTGAAAGTTAAAAGCGCACACATTGCACCACCAGAAATTCCTACAGAATATCTGGCAGCCGTCTTACCTTTTATTTCTTGATGCGATAAGAGTCGTGACACGCTTTACAGCTGGCGCCAACATCGCCAAATGCTGCACGTAGCTTGTCAAGATCGCCAGAATCGGCAGCTGCGGAAAGCTTGACAATCGCTGATTCGAATTTGGTCTGCGCAGCTTTGAATCCAGCTGCGTCAGACCAAACCTCTGGCTTGGCTGAACTCTTACCCTCAGTGCCCGCGCCAAACGCTCCCCAAGGCAGGGTCGACAGTGTCTGAACCAAAGCAACGTTCGCCTTAATTGCCGCTGCATCGTAAGGAACTTGTCCTTTGACTGTGGGTTGCATGCGTCCAAATTGAGAAGCCAGCACGACAAAGGCTGACTGGCGATATTTAATCGCATCTTAGGGTTTTGCAAACTGAGCACTTGCCGTAGACACCCATAAAGGGGACAACAGCGCGCCAGACACCAACAATACCGACAGTTTGTTCAGATTCATTTATACGAACTCGTTTTAAAAGAATGGTGAGATAACTAGGCAGTTTTTGCAAGACTTTGAGCCAAACCAATGTAACTGCGGGGTGTCATCGCTAGCATGCGTGAGCGGACATCCGCTGGCAGATCCAAACCGCTGATGAACTCGCGTAATGCTTGCTCGGTAATACCCTTGCCTCGCGTTAACGCCTTGAGTTGCTCATAAGGCTGAGGTAGTCCATACCTGCGCATGACTGTCTGGATGGGCTC
>JACCDX010104818.1_pt1 | contig 29192 bp, 28 predicted proteins | sample 7449681 | NCBI WGS metagenome assembly JACCDX01 (sample SAMN15323450, study PRJNA562643) | freshwater metagenome | isolation source: river surface water | place: USA:Blue River Watershed | collected 2017-08-18
CGGGAGTGGCGAAATTGGCAGACGCACTAGATTTAGGTTCTAGCGTTGAGAGACGTGTGGGTTCAAGTCCCACCTTCCGCACCAGCAAGAATAAAACCTCGGTTTGACCGAGGTTTTTTCTTTTAACTCAAAAACGCTGTCGCTAGGCGATTGCAGCAGCAAAAGGTGGTTTGATTTTGCGAAGAATTAGAACCGAGCCAGCGGCAACCAAGCACAGCACGGCCGCCGTAATCCAAGCAACAAAGTAGCTGCCCTGCAGTTCTCTGATGGCACCAGCAAACGCGGCGGCGATGGCGGCGCCCACCATGTGCGATGCGAATACCCAACCGTATACCGTTGGCGACTGATTGATTCCAAAATACTTTCGGCAAAGCTCAATTGTCGGAGGCACCGTGGCAATCCAGTCGAGACCATAAAACACAACGAAAAACATCAACGGCAGCTCGACTGTTGGGCCAAGAACAAACGGAACGGTGAATAGCGCGAGCCCGCGAAGCCCGTAATAGAAAAGCAGCAACCAAATCGGGTCAACCCGGTCGGTCAACCAACCCGACAGGATTGTGCCAACAAAGTCAAAAATGCCCACAAGCGCCAAAAGTCCAGCCGCAGTTCCCATCGGCATTCCGTGGTCGTGCGCTGCGGGGATAAAGTGGGCGCCGATGAGACCGTTGGTGGTCCAACCGCAAACAAAAAACGTTCCGGCCAACACCCAGAAGGCGGGCTTTCTGAAACTTTCAAACAGCACCTGCAAGGTAGCGGCTGCAGTTCGTGGCGCGGCTTTGCCCTTCGGTTCAGTCGAAACTCCACCATATGGCTCAGCACCGATGTCGGCCGGCGAATTTCTAAAGCCAAGCAAAAATACCGGGATGATTGCAGCGGCAAAAACTGCCACCACCAAAGATGCCACACGCCAACCTTCGACCATTACCAAGGTGCCGAGTGCGGGCAGAAATATGAGTTGACCGGTTGCATAAGCCGCCGAAAACACACCGGTGACCAGACCGCGGCGTTTTGTGAACCACCGATTGGCGACCAATGAGGCAAACACTAGAGCCAGGCAACCCGTGCCAACACCAACAAATGCGCCCCAATAAAGAGCGAGTTGCCAACTTTCGGTCATAGTTAGGGTCAGTGCAGTTCCTGCCGAGACTAGCCCCAGCGCAAAAGTGGCAACCCTGCGAGGCGAAAAACGTTCCATCAGAGTGGCAGCAAAAGGCGCGGTCAGACCATAAACCACCAAATTGATTGCGACCGCCAAAGAGGTCTCTGAGCGATTCCAACCAAACTCGTTCTCGAGCGGCTCAAACATGATTGAGGTCGTTGATCTAAACGCTGCGGCGCTGATCAGAGCTAAAAAGGTTACCGATGCAACTACCCAGGCGAAATTATTTTTGCTGAACATAGGCAAAGCCTAGTTAAGGAAGTGCCACAACCGCCGCGAGTGCCGCCGCAGCGTTTACGATTCCTGCGCCGCATCTGCGGGTTACCGAACAGTTGCTATTGGCCGGGAACGGCGTGACGGTTGCCTGCATAATCTCAACCACTTGCACAAAATCCATCGATGGCTTCACCGAAAGCATCAGAGCAGCTACCCCAGCCACCACTGGCGAGGCCATGCTGGTGCCTTCCTCATATTCATATTTGGGTGAGCCGGGCTTGTCTTTTCCATCGTTGAAAGTCGAGAGAATCATGCCGCGGTGAACCGGGAAGCCTGCGATCGGAGCCGCGCTGTCACCGCCCGGGGCAGAAATATCGACGCCGTAATAGTTGCCGTCACTGCCAGGAATTGAATAGTTCGAATACGAGGCGCGATCGCCGTCAAAACCTGTCGCTCCAACGTTGATGGTTGGCACACAGTTTCCCGGGTAAGAAAGGTTTGCCGAACGGTTCGAGTTTCCGGCCGCTGTCACAACCACAACCCCAGCTTCTTTAGCGGCGATCAGGGCTACTTCGGTTGGCCCATCGGTGCCATCCCAGTTGCGACAACCGGTCGACCGAGGAGTGCCCATGGAAATATTTATGACGCGGGCTGGTGTCGGGTTACTTGGAACACCCTCGACCGCCAAGCCTGCCGACCAACGAATCGCGGCAATCAGGTCTTCCTCGGTCGCGCCTCCGGCACCCATTACTCGAACGGGTTGAATCAAAACATTTGGCGCAACACCTGCAACTCCATCTGCGTTGCTCGCCGCGGCAATAATGCCCGCCACGTGAGTGCCATGCCACGAACTAGGTGTGCCGTCAAAAGCATCGCCCGGGTCGGTGGCATTTGCATCCCAACCATCACCATCTTTAGCCGACTCGACATCGCTGACAAAGTCATAACCGGGCACAACCTTGGCATCAAGCTCTGGGTGAGATGTGATGCCGGTGTCGATGACAGCTACAACCAAAGATGGCGCACCCATGGTCGTTTGCCATGCGGTTGGCGCATTTATGCCCCACTGAGTGTTCAAATACCACTGCTTGTCATACTGCGCATCGAATGGTCGAACCGCAGAGTCACTGAGCGCAGAACCGCGTGCGTTGGAAGCCTTGACCTGAACCGAGTATGCGATGCCCTTGACTAAGCCGCTGAATTGGCAGGTATTTGCAGTTGTGGTGCAAACCTTGCTGGGAACTCCGGTGGCTTTGGCCGTAGCCGAATAAACCACCGACAACCCTCCGCGTTGAATGCTGTTTTGAGTAACCCAGGATGGCGAGCTGCTGCCGAAAGCGGTGTTGCCGCTGGCTAAAATTGGCGCCGCCGGTGCGGTTGTAAAAGTGGCCTTAGCCGCGACTGAAGGCAATCCGAGTTTTTGAACTTTGCCGATGTAGGTCACCGCTCGCACTCTAAATTGATAGTTGACCCCAGGCCGAAGCCCAGCCGAAATTACTGCCGAACGCTCGGTGGTGTTTGACCTTGCAACTATCTCCCAAGTTTTTCCGGCATTAACTTCGACCTGATAGCCGGCAATTTTTGCACCTGATAATTTTGCAGGCGCTGCCCAGGTGAGTTGTGCCTGAGCGGTTGTGGGCTTGTCTTCTTGCCAGACATCTTTAACCACCAGCGAGCGCACCGGTGATGCGGCTGTGATTGCAGCAACTGGTTTGAGTGCGACTGACTTGACTGCGGCAGGCTGAATAATGGCGTTAACTCGAACCGATTCGATTCGCGAATCGGCCGATAAACGAGAGGCAAAACCGTTTGCTTGGTAGGTCGGTAAATTCTCATCGAAGCGAAGCGAAACCCAGCCTTCGCCTAGGTTTGCACCGACGTTGAGATTGACACCAATGATGGATTCGGCCAGCGGCTGCCCATCGGAGGTTAGCGGATCGACCCCATTGGCATATTTGACCAAAAGGCCTGCCGAGGGCGAGTTGTCAATCTGTTGGTTCGAAACTTGAAGAGAAGCTGTTGCGGGATTAAAACCGGCCAGCAACAAACCCACAACCGAGAAAATGGTCAGGGCCGTTTTAGCGAATCTCACTCTTCCAATCTACGTGGCGTTTCTGTGGAAACTCTGTAAAAAACTAAAGACTCTTCTGCATCAAAACGGTTCCGAGCCAACGACCGAACTTGAAGCCAACTTTGCCTAGGTGACCTTGATGCTTGAATCCGAAGCTCTCGTGCAGAGAAATCGAAGACTCTGCACCCTTGTCTGAAATCACAGCCACTATTTCTTTGACCCCTGACGCTTTGCTTTGCTCAATCAAAGCAGCCAAAAGCTTGGTTCCGATTCGTTTTCCGGTTGCAGCAGGGCGCAAATAGATACTGTCTTCAACGGTTCTACGGTAGGCCGCTTTTTGACGCCAAGGCGCTACGTAGGCAAAGCCTAGAATTTGCCCGCTTTCACTCGTTGCGACTATGAAAGGCAACTTCAAGCCCTGGATCCATTCGAACTTTTCGCGCCAATCGTCGAGACTCATGGTTTCGAGGTCGAAAGTAACCACGCTGTTCTTGATGTAGTAGTTGTAAATCTCGAGAACCTGCCAAAGGTCGCCAATTGTCGCGGGGCGAATAACCACTTCTGTTGAAGCAGGCGCGGTGCCCTTCGCCTTCATCATGCGCACCAAGCGCCAGCGTGACTCTGAATCCAATGCCATGAGATCTCCTAACAAGACCAATCTATCGGCTGTTCGCCAACCATCTCGAGAGCAGCGTTTGCCTTCGAAAAAGGCCGGCTGCCAAAGAAACCCTTACGTGCTGACAGCGGGCTGGGATGAGCCGAAGCCAGAATTTGTGAATCGCAGAGCTTAGGTGCAAGCGATTGAGCTTGAGCGCCCCACAGGATCGAGACGAGACGACGACCTCGTCTGCGATTCAAAATCGTGACCACTTCATCGGTGAAATCCGACCAACCGATATCCATTAGTGAGCCGGCTTCGCTTGAAACGGCAGTTAGGTGCCGATTCAGCAGAAGCACGCCCTGATGCGTCCACTTGGTTAGGTCTCCCGTGCGTGGGCTTGCGTCGGTATTCAGGCGACCGAGATCGTCGTTTAACTCGCGCAAAATGTTGGTCAGGCTGCGTGGCAGCGGCTGGGTTTCGGCGGAGACTGCAAATGAAAGCCCAATTGCATGACCGGGCGATGGGTAAGGGTCTTGCCCGACTATCAGCACGCGAACTTGCTCGAGTGGCAGCTCGAAAGCACGCATAACCTGGCTAAGTGGAGGCACGACCTCTGTGCCTAAGCTCAAAACCTTCGATTCAATTGCATCGAGAAGTGGCTTTTTCGAAAGCAACACAGCCTGCCAGCTAGGGTGCATCTGCTCGAAAAACATGCTCTAAGCCTAAAGGTGGCAATATGGCGTTATGAGCGAAGCAACGAAGCCGTCATCTCTTGTCGCAGAGGCAAGCAAATATCTCGAAACCCTTCAGGGTATTCGTCGAGAACTCCACCAGATTCCCGAGTTTGGTCTTCAACTGCCAAAGACCCTCGAGCGCGTTCTGGCATCGATTCACGGCCTTGGCGAAATCACCTTGGGCAAAGACACCACCTCTGCCGTTTTGCACATCAAGGGTGACCAACCAGGACCGACCGTATTGCTTCGTGCCGACATGGATGCCCTTGCCGTGGTTGAAGACACCGGACTGGACTTTGCGTCAACCAATGGCTACATGCACGCTTGCGGCCACGACCTTCACATGGCAATAGGAATTGGCGCAGCGCACCTTTTAGCGACGCATGCCGATGAACTTAAGGGTGACGTTATCGTTTGGTTCCAACCAGGCGAAGAAGGCCACGGCGGTGCCGACGTGATGATCGACGAAGGCGCTCTGATGGTCAGCGGTCAACTTCCGATAGCTGCCTACGGAATTCACGTGTTTAGTTCTTACCCGCTCGGAATGTTTGGTTCACGACCAGGACCACTAATGGCGGCAGCCGGAGGTATGACGGTCACTTTCAAGGGTGCCGGCGGCCACGGTTCGATGCCTTGGCTTTCAAAAGACCCAATCACTCCAATGGTCGAAGCGATTCAGGCCCTCCAAACCATGGTTGCCAAAAAATTTAGTGCCTTCGAGCCCGTCGTGATAAACACTGGTTGGATCAAAGCCGGCGATGACCACACCGACAACGTGATTCCTGAAACGGCGTCTTTCGGTGCGACCATCCGAACCTTCTCGAAAGAGAATTCGGAGCGCATCCGCAAGTTTGTTCCTGAGCTACTGGACGGTATAGCCAAGGCTCACGGAGTTACCGCTGAAGTTGAGTTTCATCCGGCTACCAAAGTGCTGATGAACGCGCCCGAGGCGATTGATCGAGTTGAAACCGTTATTGATGAAGCATTCGGTCCTGGTCGTTATTGGAGCATGGAACACCCGATTGCCGGCGGCGAAGACTTCGCTTCGGTGCTAGATGCTGTTCCAGGCGCATTTATCTTTATGGGTGCTTGCCCGCCTTCAGTTGACCACCTTCAGGCGGCAACAAACCACTCGAACAAGGCGCTTTTCGACGACAGCATTTTGGCTGATGGGGCAGCGTTGTTGGCTTCGCTGGCTTTTGACGCGCTAAACCGCGCAGCCAAATAAGACAACCTCACCCGAAGATAAAGGCTTCGCTGAGCCGATAGGCTTAAACACCTATGGATTTTCAGACCTCAGAGGACACAGTCCCGTCAGCCTTCGTTACCGAGGAGGAACGCCGCTCGCTTGTCGGCAGACCGCCGGCAACGGGCGCTTGGCGCGACGGCGACCCTGCGGGCGATCGAGAGTTTGCTACCCTGTCAAACTTCAAGCTCGAGAGCGGCCGAATTATCAAGACCGCTCGTATCGCATTCGAAAGTTGGGGCGAACTAAACCACGAGCACTCGAATGCTGTGCTCGTTCTTCATGCACTTACCGGTGATTCGCACGCCACGGGCAAGGCCAGCAAACAGCATCCGACCGAGGGTTGGTGGAGCGACCTAATTGGTCCTGGCCTGGCTATCGACACTGACAAGTATTTTGTCGTCGCACCCAACATTCTCGGTGGCTGCCAGGGGTCTACCGGACCATCGTCGCTCGATACCAACGGTCGAGAATTTGGTTCGATGTTCCCCTACCTAACCATCCGAGATCAGGTCAATTCTCAGCGTGAATTTGCTCACCTAATCGGCATCAAAACTTGGCATGCAGTCATTGGCGGTTCGATGGGCGGCATGCATGCTCTTGAGTGGGCGATTTCATATCCAGATGACCTACACCGCGTAGCAGTCATTGCTGCCCCTGCCATTTCGAGCGCCGATCAAATTGCTTCAAACTCGGTTCAGGTTGAAGCGATTATGACCGACCCCCAGTTCAAAGACGGCAATTACTACGATGAAAAGCCCGGCTTTGGCCCACACCGCGGCCTTGCACTCGCGCGCCGAATGGCCCTGCTGAATTACCGTTCATCCAACGAATTGAACGCGAGATTTGAGCGAACCTGGCAATCTGGCGTTAGCCCCTTGGGCGGCGGCGGTCGATTTGCCGTCGAAAGTTACCTAGATTTTCACGGCAACAAATTCACCAGAAGATTCGATGCCAATTCATACATCACTTTGGTTGAAGCGATGAACTCGCACGATGTTGGTCGCGGTCGCGAATCACTTGAAGTTGCACTTGCATCGGTTAAGGCAAAATCTCTAGTTGCGGGCATCGATTCCGACCGGTTGTTTCCGATTGGCGACCAGCAACTAATCGCCGATCACATCGGCGGCGAAATGGTCGGCGGCGGTTTGCAGGTGATTGAGTCGGCCTATGGTCACGATGGCTTTTTAATTGAGCGCGACATCGTTGGGCCGCTGATCACCAAGCTGCTTGAGTCTTAGATTCGCCCAAACAAGCAAGCCGATAAGCAAGGCATTTCTAGCGGTCAACAATCCGATGCTGAGCCAACCCAACCCCATCAAATCCATGTATGTAACCGGGTAAACCAAGCAAGTGAGCAATGCGATCGTGAGACCGGCAATCGTTGCAAAGCGCCATCGAGAAATGCCAAACAGGATTCCCGCAAGGATTGGTACGGCCAGCCAGCCCTCGAACTGCGGTGAGCCAACTTTGTTGAAAACAATGAGATCGAGAGTTGCGGTGAGGCCCATTACAGCAAACAACGCCTTGGATTCGGCGCCCGCTCGATAGGCCTTTATTCCCAGCCATACGGTTATGGCAATCGCCACAACCATGGCCAGCGAAAGCAGCGAAGCTACCTCGAAGGCTCCTTGCCCGGCAATCTGATTGGTTAGCAACCCCTGGTCGAAATAGATTGAGGATTCGAAGAGTCCAAACTTTGCGAACCAGAGCCAGAAGGTCGCAGCCGGCGCTTCTATTTGAAGCCCCCGATCGTTTTGCGTTAGTACGAATCCGAAAATTTGATCGATGCCCCCGCCGAACAAAACCAATCCCAAAACGACACCGGTCGAAATTACGCAAAAAACTGTCCAAGCAGCAGTAACGGCTCGCGCCTTTCTACGCACATCACTCACGAAGAGCGAAACAGCCATGGCAACCGGCCAGATCTTCATCCAAGCACCCAGCGTGAATAGCATCATGGCGCTGCGAAGGCGGTTTTGATTGAGGGCGACCAAACCGAATATTGCGAAGAGGGTCGCGACCGAGTCGATGCGACCAAGCGCAACTGGCCCAAGCAACCCCAAGAAAATTAGCCAGTAATACGCCGCAGCGAATGCTCGATTCGAGCCCTTACCCCAGTTGACCAGTGCGGCAACAGCGATCAGGTTCGCGATCGAAATTAGGCCCAACCAGGCGTTCAATGTGGTTTGCCAAGTCACTCCACCCCCGATCAAAAAAGCCAAAAGCATGGGCGCAACGGCCGGATACGGGTAAACGAAAGGTTTCGAGATGCCTGGAATCGCAACGATTGAAGAAGCCGAATTCACGAGGTCTTGCATCCAACTGCCATAGAGCGAGACGTCGTTATATGGATTTACCTGACTCGGCAGGTTGCCTACCCAAGCTAAGTAGATATGCACAACCGCGCCAAAAATTAAGAGCGGAGCCAGGTGGAATAGGCGATCAGTTTTCAAGGCTTTGCCCTACCAATTTTTGAATCTCGTTGGTCAAATCAAGAGCAGCTAACGGGCCGCGAATGCTTTCTGCAGCTGCCGAGTGCAACGCCACAGCGCCCTCGACAATATCGGCTAACGAAAGCTCGGCTCTACCCAAAGCATCAAAGTTTGCCGAAATCAAAGCACCTATCACGCCAGCCAACACATCGCCGGTGCCTGCCGTTGCCAGCGCGGCAGGCGCTGCAGGCAAAGCCTTGGCTTGCGACCCAACCGCCAAAACACTTCGATTTCCTTTGAGCAAAATGGTTTGACCGGTGAGCTTGGCCGCTAACAGTGCTGAACCTTCACGATCTGCCTCGATTTGCTCGCGCGAAAGGTTAACGCCCAGTCGGCCTAGCAAGCGGCTCAATTCACCTGAGTGAGGTGTAAGAACACAGTTTGCCTTGCAGTTGGAAAAATCAATCAGGTCGAGTGCACCAGCATCGACCACTAAATAACCGGGCTGACTCGCTAGTTCAACAATTCTTGCGGCCTGCTCGCCAGCAGACTCAATCGAAATACCCGAACCTACGACCCAGCTCTGACATCTACCCGATTGCAGAACCACTTCGGGGCGCGACTCAATCAAAAGATTTGAAACGCTTTCCGGCCCAAGATATCGAACCATTCCAATTCCAACTCGAATGGCTGCTGTCACGCCCAAAATTGCGGCACCGGGATACCCCTCAGAGCCGGTCACAAATCCGACCACACCACGGGAATATTTGTCATCCTCGACTCGCGGCTTTCTCAGCAGACGAGCATACGTTGTGGTCATAATTCAAGGCTATCGAAACGTAGAGTGGAAGCATGGCCAAGTTATTTGAATCTATTCGCGTGCGCGACCTTGAAGTTAGAAACCGGATTTGGGTTGCCCCGATGTGCCAGTATTCGGCTGAGGACCAAGACGGCATGCCAACCGAATGGCATCTGGTTCACTATGGGGCACGTGCTGCCGGAGGTGCGGGCCTAGTGATTGTTGAGGCAACCGCCGTGAACCCAGTCGGGCGAATCAGCGCCTGGGACACCGGCATCTGGAACGACCAACACACCGACGCCTGGTCATACATCGTCGATTTCATGCACTCGCAGGGTGCAGCCGTGGGAATTCAATTGGCACACGCGGGCCGCAAGGCATCGGTTTATCGCGAGTGGTCTGGCCATGGCTCAATTGCACTGGATGAAGGCGGCTGGCAGTCGGTATCGTCGACCGACGAGGCGTTCACGGGCTATGCCCCACCACGAAAGCTCACCACCAGCGAGGTTAGCGAGGTTGTTGCCGACTTTGCACGCGCCGCTAGGCGTTCGGTCGATGCCGGTTTTGACGCCCTCGAAATTCACGCGGCGCACGGTTATTTGATTCACCAGTTCTTGTCGCCACTGACCAATAAAAGAAACGACAGTTACGGCGGAAGCCTTGAAAACCGAGCTCGCTTGCTAGTCGAAATCGTGGCAGCCATTCGCGCCGAAGTTGGCGAGGGCATACCGTTGATGATTCGCTTCTCGGCAACCGACTATGTCGAGGGCGGCTGGGATGAGGCACAAACCGCTGAAGTAGCGCGCATGTGCGCCAACGTTGGAGCCGACCTGTTCGACATCTCTACCGGCGGATTGGTATCTGGTGTTCAAATTCCAACCGGGCCTGGCTATCAGGTGCCAATTGCCGAATTCGTTGCTGAGCGAGTCGACGAACCGGTAGCTGTCGTTGGCCAAATCACGACAGGAAAACAGGCCGAAGAAATTCTTGAGCGCGGAAATGTTGAGGTAATCATGATTGGTCGCGCCGAGCTGCGTGATCCGATGTGGCCACTTCGCGCCGCAGCTGAGCTGGGAGTTGAAGTTGACTACTGGCCTAAGCAATACAGCCGAGGCAAGTTCTAGAACCTAGCGTTGCGAGGCGTCGTTAACTTCGCCGACAAGCTCTTCGAGTATGTCCTCAAGAAACAGCACGCCGCGAACCACTCCGTTGGCGTCGAAAGACTTTGCCATGTGCGCGTGCACTCGGCGCATCGAAGCAAGCGCATCTTCAAGTTCCATGGTCTCAGGCAGCGAAATCAGGGTTCGAACCCGCTTGGCCGGAAACGAATCGTCCCCTTCATCTTCTCGAAGGTCAATTACATCTTTGAGGTGCAGATAGCCAACCAGCTCATCTTGCTCATCGGTAAGCGGATAACGGGAGAAACCATACTTAGCTACGGCCTGCTCTACTTCGCGCGGGGTTACCGTTTCACGGAACGAAATCAGGCTTTCGACTGGAACAGCCACATCCTGCACCTGCTTCTCGGTGAACTCAAAGGTGTTGGTGAGAGTTCCGCTAAAGTCTTCGAGCGCACCCTCGCGCGTTGAGTGCTCGACAATGTCTTCGACCTGGTCAAGCGTGTATGAACTGTTGGCCTCATCTTTGGGTTCAACTCTGAACAACCGAAGAATTGCATTCGCAATCGCATTCAACGCCCAAACCACAGGCCGCAAAACCTGAGCCAAACCATAGAGCATCGGCACCAAAATCAATGCGGCACGCTCGGGAATCGAGAACGAAATGTTCTTTGGCACCATTTCGCCAACCACAACGTGCAAGAAAGATACCAAAATCAATGTCAACGCGAATGAGACTCCCGAGACCAAACCTTCAGCCCAGCCAAAACCAGAAAGCAGCGGTTCGAGAAGGTGATGAATGCTCGGCTCGGCAATCAAAAGAATCAACAGCGAGCAAATGGTGACGCCAAGTTGCGCTGTTGCCAGCAGCAAAGACACCGACTCCATGCCCTTGATGGTCAATTTGGCCGGGCGACTGCCCGCATCTGCGCGTGGTTCAATTTGGGCTCGGCGAGCAGAGATTACCGCGAATTCAGCACCCACAAAGAATCCGTTGAACAAAATCAACACCAAGAACCAAACGATGCCTGCCCAGTCGCTACTCATTCGACAACCCCTCCAGTGTTTCGGGGTTCGGTGTGAAACGAACTCGGTCGGCGCGGCGACCATCCATGCGTTCAATTCTTAAAACACCGTCTTCAATTTCGACCTCGTCGCCCACTGCTGGAATGCGACCAAGCACGCTCATGATGTAGCCGGCAACGGTTTCGTAAGCGCCATCGGCAGGAACCTTGATTGCCATTTCTAGAAGCTCATCTGGGCGAATCATGCCCGGGAACAAAATCGAAGAGTTTGCGCCTCTGGTGACGCCCGCTTTCGCGCGGTCGTGTTCGTCGACGAGTTCGCCAACGAGCTCTTCGATCAGGTCTTCGAGGGTTGCAATGCCGGCGGTGCCACCGTATTCATCGACAACAATCGCAAGCTGCAGACCCTTTGCTCGAAGTTCAACCAAGAGCGACTCGAGAGGCATGGTTTCGGGAACGCGGAGGGCCTCAACCATGATTGCTGTGACCGGAAGCTCGGCACGTTTTTCACGCGGCACCGCAACGGCCTGCTTGATGTGCACAACGCCGATTATGTCGTCGGTGGAACCTTCGTGAATCGGGAATCTCGAATAACCCGTCTTGACCGATAGCTCAATCACATTCGAAACTGTGGCATCGCTTTCTAGAGCCTGCATGCGAGGCCGCGGAGTCATCACGTCGGCCGCAACCAACTGGCTCATGGCCAGCGTCTTGGTCAGAAGCGTTGCCGTTTGCGCATCAAGTGCGCCCAAAATTGCTGAACGTCGCACCAGCGACGAAAGCTCTTCAGCGGTTCGAGTCGAACTCAACTCTTCTTTTGGCTCAATGCCGATCGAACGAACGATGCCGTTACCGACTCGGTTAAGAACAAAAATCATCCAAGTGAAAAGCCAAGTGAACGCAAGCTGAAAACCAACCACGAACTTATTGACTTGAAGCGGAATCGAAAGGGCCAGCTTTTTGGGAACTAGCTCGCCAATCAAAGTTGAAACTACGGTGGCGATAAACATGCTGATGGCTAGGCCAACACCCTCGAGAAGGTTTTCTGAGACACCAAGGCTTTGCAGTGTCGGCTTCAAGAGATGGGTAAGCGATGGTTCGACCAAAAATCCGGTGAGCATTGTGGTCAACGTGATTCCGAGCTGTGCACCCGAGAGGTGGGTGCTGGTCTTTTTTAGAGCACGGATGCTATTACTCAAGCCGCGTTCTCCGCGTTCGCGACGAGCTTCAAGATCGCTTCGCTCAAGGTTCACCAGCGAAAATTCGCTGGCTACGAACAAACCGGTTCCAATGGTCAGAAGCATGCCAAAAAACAGCATCAGCCACTCATTCATCGTCCTATCAGCATAGCCTTCTTGGGGTAGGCTTGACCTGCACATCGAACGGACAATCATAAAGAGGTGGTTTCTCTGTCAGGCAACGGCGAGAACGCAAACGGTGACAACGCATTCGGAGCTAACGATTGGTTAGTCGACGAAATGTATGCCCAGTACAAGTCAAATCCCGACTCAGTAGACAAGGCCTGGTGGCCGATTCTCGAGAACTACAAGCCAACTGAGACCCCTCACGCAACCACCGGCCCCGTGACTATCCCGGTTCAAGCCGCAACTCCGGCTCAGCCAGCCGCCCCAATCACTCCCCCTGCAGCACCAGTTGCACCGATTGCTCCAGCAGCCCCAGCTGCGATGACCCCTAGCGAACCCGCTCAAATGGTCGCCAAGACAACCCGCGTCGAAGCTAAGCCCCAGCCAATTCCGGCACAGGCTCCGGTTACCGGCCTAATCGACACCATCGAGTCGGGCGAGGTCGAAGAAGACACCGTAAACATTCTCAAGGGCATGTCAAAGGCTTTGGCCACCAACATGGATGCCTCTATCGAGGTTCCGACCGCCACCTCGGTGCGCACGGTTCCAGCGAAACTTTTGATCGACAACCGCATCGTGATCAACAGCCACCTATCTCGCACCCGTGGCGGCAAGGTTTCGTTCACCCACCTAATCGGTTTTGCAATCATCCGTGCTCTCAAAGAGTTCCCGAGTCAGAACGTTTACTACGACGTAATCGACGGCAAGCCAGCCTCAGTGAGCCCGGCAAACATTAACTTTGGTCTGGCAATCGATATTCCAAAAGAAGATGGCACCCGTGCCCTTTTGGTGCCTAACATCAAGCGCGCCCAGCGCCTAAACTTTGCCGAGTATCTGAGCGCCTACGAAGAGTTGGTCAAGAAGGCTCGTGACAACAAGTTGACCGCTGGCGACTTTGCCGGATCGACGATTTCGCTCACCAACCCAGGTGGCATTGGCACCGTTCACTCGGTTCCCCGCCTAATGAAGGGGCAGGGCTGCATCGTTGGTGCTGGCGCACTCGACTACCCAGCCGAGTTTCAGGGCATGTCTGAGTCTCAGCTTTCCAAGCTGGGCGTTAGCAAAACCATCACGTTGACCTCGACCTACGACCACCGTGTGATTCAAGGCGCTGGTTCGGGCGAGTTCTTAAAGAAGGTTCACGAGCTACTTTTGGGTGCTCGCGGTTTCTATGATGAAATCTTTGCTGACTTGCGCATTCCATACGAGCCTGTGCGCTGGGCCACCGATTTCGAGCGCGACCTTGAAGACGATCGCGCCAAAGAGACTCGCATTCAAGAAATGATCAACGCGTATCGCGTGCGCGGTCACTTGATGGCCGATGTCGACCCCCTTGAATACAAGCAGCGCTCGCACCCAGACCTTGACATCCGAACTCACGGCCTAAGCCTGTGGGACCTAGACCGCACATACAAGACCGGCGGTTTTGGCGGCAAGGCAAAGATGCAGTTCCGCGACATCTACAAGATTCTGCGCGACAGCTACTGTCGCACCGTCGGGGTTGAGTTCATGCACATTCAAGACCCAGCGCAGCGCGCGTGGTTCCAAGAAAAACTTGAGCGCCCATACTCAAAGCCAACGCGCGAAGAGCAGCTGCGAATTCTTGAGAAGCTCAACGAGGCAGAGGCTTTCGAAACCTTCTTGCAGACCAAGTTCGTGGGCCAGAAGCGCTTCTCGCTTGAAGGTGGCGAATCAACTATCGCCGCGCTCGATGAGATTCTTCAAGAAGCAGCAAACGCCGAATTGCACGAAGTTGTCATCGGCATGGCGCACCGCGGTCGTCTAAACGTTCTAACCAACGTTGCTGGCAAAACCTACGGTCAGGTGTTCCGCGAATTTGAAGGCAACACCGATGTAAAGACCGTTCAAGGTTCTGGTGACGTCAAATATCACCTCGGCACTGAAGGCACCTTCACCAACATGGAGGGCAAGCAGGTTCGTGTTTCTCTTGCCGCCAACCCTTCGCATCTAGAGGCCGTAAACCCTGTGGTTGAGGGCATCGTTCGCGCGAAACTTGACGCTGTTGACGCGATTCCTAACGATGTCTACCCAGTGCTTCCGGTCATCATTCACGGTGACGCAGCTTTTGCTGGCCAGGGTGTTGTTCCAGAGGTCTTGAACATGTCGCAGCTTCGCGGCTACAAGACCGGTGGAACCATCAACATCGTGATTAACAACCAGGTTGGCTTCACCACACCTCCGGGCGAATCGCGTTCAACCGTCTACTCGACCGACATCGCCAAGGGCATCCAGGCACCGATCTTCCACGTGAACGGTGACGACCCTGAAGCGGTTGTTCGTGTGGCTCGTCTGGCACTTGAATTCCGTCAGGAATTCAAGAAAGACGTCGTTATCGACATCATTTGTTACCGTCGCCGAGGTCACAACGAAGGTGACGACCCGTCGATGACCCAGCCACTCATGTACAACCTGATCGAGGCTAAGCGCTCTGTTCGCACCCTGTACCTTGAGTCACTTGTTGGCCGTGGCGACATCACCCGCGAAGAATTTGAAGCGGCAAACACCGGTTTCCAGAGCCGTCTAGAGAACGCTTTCGTTGAGGTTCACGAGGCAATGGTTGCAGCACCGGCATTGGTTCCGCGCCCGGTTGGCATCGGCACCACCGCCAGCGACCACACGGGTGTCGAGCACGCAACCGCGATTCCACGAAACGTTGTCGAACTCATTGGAAACGCACACAACAACCAGCCTCCTGGCTTCAACGTGCACCCTAAGCTTCAGCAGCTTTTGGCAAAGCGCGTCGAAATGAGCCGCGAGGGTGGTATCGACTGGGGATTCGGCGAGCTTTTGGCTCTAGGGTCGCTGCTGCTTGAGGGCAAAACCGTTCGAATGGCAGGCCAAGACAGCCGACGTGGCACCTTCGTTCAACGTCACGCCGTTTTCCACGACCGCGAAAACGGTCAAGAGTGGATGCCACTGCGCAACCTCAGCCAAGACCAGGCCAAGTTCTACATCTATGACTCACTGCTCAGCGAGTATGCGGCCATGGGTTACGAGTATGGCTACGCCGTAGAGAACAAGAACGCCCTAGTTCTTTGGGAAGCCCAGTTCGGCGACTTCGCCAACGGCGCCCAGACCATCATCGACGAGTTCATTTCGTCGGCCGAGCAAAAGTGGAACCAGCATTCCGGTGTAGTTCTGCTATTGCCTCACGGGTATGAAGGCCAGGGCCCAGACCACTCGTCTGCCCGCATCGAGCGCTACCTGCAGCTTTGTGCCGAGAACAACATGACCGTAGCTCAGCCATCGACACCGGCATCGCACTTCCACTTGCTGCGTCGTCAGGCTTACTCAAACCCAAAACGTCCGCTGATTGTCTTTACTCCTAAGTCGATGCTTCGCCTCAAGGCAGCATCTTCGTCAGTCGAAGACTTCACCAATGGCACTTTCCAGCCGGTAATCAAGGATGAGCAGAACCTCGACAAGAACGCGGTTCGTCGCGTGCTGTTCTGCTCGGGCAAGGTTTACTGGGATCTTTTGGCTGAGGCGCAGAAGCGCGGCGATGGCACCACCGCAATCGTGCGCGTCGAGCAGCTGTACCCAACCCCGGTCGATGAGATTAAGGCCGCCTACGCAGAATATCCAAACGCCGAGTTGGTCTGGGTTCAAGACGAACCTGCCAACCAGGGCCCATGGACATACATCGGCTTGTTCTTGCCTCGCTATATGGACGGAAAGGTTGCCAAGCTTGTGTCTCGCCCAGCGAGTGCATCGCCAGCAACCGGTTCTGCCAAGAGTCACGCCGTAGAACAGGCCGACCTCGTGCAGCGCGCATTCTCGATCTAACATGCAGCAAGAACCGCGCCGCGATGTGCGCATCGTCGTACTTGGCGATGCGCTGGTTTCGGCCGCAGGCGACCCAAAGGGCATGGGATGGGTTGGTCGAGTAACAGCGAAAACCCCCTCAACCGACCCTCGGATCGACATTTTTGCACTGCCTGCCCCAGATGAAACCACGACTATGTTGGCTGAGCGATGGGCAATCGAGGTTCAAAAGCGTTTTAGCGCCGACACCGAAAACCGCCTCGTCATCGCCCTCTCGAATGCTGACCCGGCAGCCGGAATATCAATTTCGCGAAGCCGACTAAACATTGCAACGATTGCCGACGAAGCCAAGCGTGCCGGCATCGAAACCTTCTTGGTTGGCCCAACACCGCATCGCAACCCAGAGCTGAACAACGAAATCGAACACCTGGCCTCAGGTTTTGAAGATGTTGCCACCAGACGAGGCATTCCATTTGTCGACTGCTTTAGACCTTTGGTCGAGCATGAAGGCTGGAATCAGGACCTCGCTGATTCGGTGCACGGAATCCCCGGACAGGTGGGTCACGGTTTGCTGGCCTGGTTGGTTCTGAACCGCGGCTGGTATGAATGGTTGGGACTGCCCGAACCTGAATAAAAGAAAACCACCCCTAAGGGTGGTTTTCTTGTTTGAACTTTGGTTTTGACTTAGTGGCTGCCGCCGTTGGCCTGAATGCGGCGAATCTCGGCAAGCACGCGATCGGCCAGTTCTTGTGGCGGAACTTCGGTGCAAGATTCTCGAATGGCACCGTTGATCAGGTTCTCCATGTCGTAATCGGTCTCGCAACTGTCACAGTTGGCGAGGTGAGCGGTAATCTCTTCGATTTCGTTGTCACCCAGCTCGTTGTGAAGATACTCGTGAACGTGGCGCTTAGTCTCTTGGCAATCGAAAGACATTATTTTTCTCCCTCTCCGGTTACGTCGTAACCTTCGCTGGCGGCATATTCGGCTAACAGTTTTTTCAATAGTTTCTTGCCTCTGTGCAAACGGCTCATCACTGTGCCGACCGGGGTTTGCATCACTTCAGCGATTTCCGCGTATGGCAACCCGTCAACGACCGCGTAGTAGACGACCATACGGAACTCATCCGGGATTTCGTGAAGTGCCTTTTTGATGGTTTCAGAGGGCAAGTTGTCAATGGCTTCAAGTTCAGCCGAGCGCGAGGCGAGCGAGGTGACCGATTCGGCCGAGCCTAGCTGCCAATCTTCGAGATCGTCTAGGCCGCCCTTGGCCTGATCTTTTGCGCGTTTGTTGTAGAGATTGATGTGGGTGTTGGTCATGATTCGGTACAACCATGCCTTCAGGTTTGTTCCCTGCTGATACTGCGCCCAGGCCACGAAGGCTTTGGCAAAGGTTTCCTGAACCAAATCTTCGGCGTCAGAGGGGTTTCTCGTCCAGCGCAGGGCAGCTCCGTAAAGCTGAGGCATCAGCGGCAAAGCCTGCTGCTCGAAGGCCTGAATCTTGCTTCGTTCTTGCTCGTTCGGTTTTGACGTCATCGTCTTTGATTTTAGCCTGCGGCCACCAAAGGTCGGGCTGTTAAACGCAAAGCCAGACATTGAACGACCTTTCTATGTTTTGATTCCGAATTGTGCTGGTAATTTAGAAACCAATGACTTCGACCACGTATTCCCAGCCCTGGCCCGCGCCAGTCTCTAGCGGACCTTTAAACGCAACCGTTTCGTTGCCAGGCTCAAAGTCACTCACCAATCGCGAACTGGTTTTGTCGGCTCTCGCCGAGGGCCCAACCCTGCTGACTGCTCCCCTAGCTTCTCGCGACAGTGCCCTAATGATCGAAGCACTGCGCCTGCTTGGAACCAAAATCGAAGAACTCGAAAATGGCGACCTAAAAGTCACACCGGCAACCTTCGACACCTCGGCCAACATCGACTGTGGCCTGGCCGGCACAGTCATGCGCTTCGTGCCGCCAATTGCTGTGTTAACCAGTGGCGACATCCGATTTGATGGCGACCTTGCAGCCAGACGACGCCCAATGCACACCACAATCGAGAGCCTGAAAGCTCTTGGCGTGAATGTCACAGACGAAGGCGCCGCCGCTTTGCCATTCACCGTGCACGGCACCGGCGCGGTCGCTGGCGGCGAAATCATCATCGATGCATCGGCCTCGAGTCAGTTTGTTTCTGGCCTGCTGCTAGCAGCCGCGAGGTTTGAGAATGGTCTGACCCTTAGGCACCAGGGTGAGCACCTTCCATCTATGCCACACATCGAGATGACGCTCGATTGCCTCGAGAAGCGTGGCGTGAAAGTTTCGAGCCCATCCGAGGCCGTTTGGCGTGTTGAGCCCGGGCCAATTTCGGGCGGCACATTCGCCATCGAACCAGACCTCTCAAACGCTGGCCCGTTCTTGGCTGCCGCGATGGTGGCCGGCGGCTCAGTAACAGTGACTGGTTGGCCAAGCTCTACCACCCAGGTTGGCGACGAATTTGATGGCATTCTTCAGCGGATGGGCGCAACCATCGTGCGTGACGAGCGCGGATTAACAATCACCTCTGCTGGCAAAATTCAAGGCATCGACATCGATCTTTCGATTGGTGGCGAACTTACGCCTGTAATTGCCGCCCTTGCAGCCATCGCTGATTCGCCGACCGTTATTCGAGGGGTTGCCCACCTTCGTGGCCACGAAACCGACCGCCTTGCTGCCTTGGCCGCCGAAATCAATCGAATCGGTGGCATCGCGCGCGAAACGGCTGATGGTCTTGAGATTGACCCAAGCGAAAATCTTCACGGCGCACTGTGGCACACATACGAAGATCACCGCATGGCGACCGCCGGCGCCATCATTGGACTCAGAGTGCCCGGAATCGAAATCGAAGACATCAGAACCACATCGAAAACCATGCCCAACTTCGACAACATGTGGCTAACCATGCTCGAAGGCCGCGCTTGAGTTGGCTCTATGAGCCAGATCCGGGGCAACACGACCTGGATGAAACCGATGTGCGCGTTAGACCTAACCCCAAGGGCAACAAGCCGAGGACTAAAAAACGACCCGAGCACAAATCTGCTCCAATTGGTCTAGTAACCGGCGTCGACATGGGCAGGTACCACATCTTGCTCGAAGATGATGAGCGCTCAATCACCGCCACTATGGGAAAAGAGTTGCGAAAGGTTGGGGCAGCAGTTGGCGACAGAGTTGCTTTAGCCGGCGACACTTCAGAAACTGAGGGCGCCCTGGCGAGAATCGTGCGGGTTGAGCCTCGCACCTCGCTGCTTCGACGCAGCGCCGATGACAGCGACCTGGTTGAACGAGTGATTGTGGCCAACGCAACTCAAATGGCGATCGTGGTCGCAATTGCCAACCCCGAACCTCGTACTCGCCTAATCGATCGATACCTTGCTGCCGCATACGACGCCGGCTTGAAACCGATTCTCGTGATCACCAAGGTTGACTTGGCCGACCCTGAACCCTTCCTAAAGAACTTTGCCGGCCTAAGCATCCCAGTTATTTTGAACCGGTCTGACGACCCGAGCATTGATGTGCTGCGTAGCCTCTTGAAGGGCCAAACCACGGTCATGGTGGGACACTCGGGCGTTGGCAAATCGACTCTGGTGAATGCTCTTGCGCCTGACCAGTTCAGGGCAACCGGCGGCGTTAACGCCGTAACTGGGCGTGGACGACACACATCTAGCTCGGTGCGAGCAATTCAACTCAGCGATGCCTGGATCATCGACACCCCGGGTGTTCGCTCTTTTGGCCTGGGGCACGTAAAACCCGAAAACATCTTGCGATCTTTTGAAGATCTTTATGCGGTAATTGAGACCTGCCCGCGAGACTGCAGCCACCTTGCCGATGCGCCTGATTGCGAGCTTGACCTAGCGCTGACTGATGGCCGTTTGGGCGAAACCGGGGCTGGACGCGTTGACTCGCTGAGAAGACTCATGAGCTCGTTGGCGACCCATTCAGATCCATTTGAGAAGCGCAGCGACGCCGACAAGCGCGCCGGCGCAGACGAATAGAATTGCCCCATGACCTACCAAGCCGATCTGAACCTGGCGCTCGAACTAGCCGACTTGGCTGACTCGATTGCCCTCGAGCGTTTTCGCGCGCTTGACCTAAAGGTTGAAAGCAAGCCAGATCGTAGCCCGGTTACCGACGCAGACCGTTCGGTTGAGCAGGCACTGAAGGCCGTATTGGCAGCAAAGGCGCCCAACGATGCCCTAATCGGCGAAGAATATGGCAACAGTGATGCCAAGCAGGGCTCGAACCGCACCTGGATTATTGACCCGATCGACGGAACCGCGAATTACCTTCGCGGTGTTCCGGTATGGGCAAGCCTGATTGCCTTGGCTGTCGAAGGAAAGCCGGTTGTCTCGGTGGTTTCGGCCCCGGCGATGGGTCGTCGCTGGTGGGCGGCACCCGAGATTGGTGCATTCACCCGTGACATCGATGGCTCCGTGCGCATGCTCGCCGTCTCTGGCATCAGCGACCTCGAACACGCCTCACTCAGCTACAACAATTTGCAACTGTGGGACCAAGCGGGCAAGGCCCAGCAGCTCATCGAGTTCAGCCGCAAAATTTGGCGAACTCGCGCCTACGGTGACTTTTGGAGCTACATGCTTCTGGCCGAAGGAGCACTAGAAATTGTTACAGAACATGACTTGAAGATTTACGACATCGCCGCGCTTGTGCCTATCGTTGAACAAGCAGGTGGTGAATTTAGCGCACTCGAAGGACCTCTGACCGCCGACTCTTCGAGCGTTCTGGCCACCAACGGAACACTTCACAAAATCACAGCCCGGGCTTTTGCCTAAAACGATTGGATCATCATGCCGATTCTTAATGACATCACCGCAGCGTTTGGTAACACTCCTCTCGTTCGCATCAACCGCCTTTACCCAGAGTCAAAGGCAACCATTGCGGCAAAACTTGAGTTTTATAACCCAACCTCATCGGTAAAGGACCGTCTAGCAATCGCCATGGTCGATGCGGCGGAGCAGTCGGGCCAGCTAAAGCCTGGCGGTTCGATCGTTGAGGCAACCTCGGGCAACACCGGAATTGCCCTCGCGGCGGTCGGCGCCGCTCGCGGCTACAAGGTAATTTTGACCATGCCCGAGTCGATGTCGAAAGAGCGTCGTGCCCTTCTACGTGCATACGGTGCAGAGCTTGTTCTAACCCCGGCGCCAGAAGGCATGAAGGGTGCGGTTGCACGTTCTGAGGCAATCGCTGCAGAGACCGGCGCGATCTTGGTGAAGCAGTTCGAGAACCCAGCCGGTCCGTTTATTCACGCCACCACCACGGCAGATGAAATCTGGCGCGACACCGACGGCAAGGTTGCTGCGGTTGTTGCCGGCATTGGAACCGGCGGAACCATCACCGGCGTTGGCGAAGAACTGAAGAAGCGCAATCCTGACATCAAGATCATTGCTGTTGAGCCTGCTGCCTCGCCAATCCTCAACGGCGGCTCACCATCTGGCCACCCAATTCAAGGAATCGGTGCAAACTTTGTTCCACCCGTTCTAAACACCGGCATTTATGACGAAGTTCTAGACGCACCAAGCGAAGAAGCTTTCGCTTGGGCACGCGCAGCAGCCACCCAAGAGGGAATCTTGGCTGGAATTTCTGGTGGTGCCGCACTTTGGGGCGTAAACCAGATTGCAAACCGCCCAGAGTACGCTGGCAAGATTATTGTTGTAATCTTGGCTTCGTTCGGTGAGAGATACCTCTCAACCGCTTTGTACTCTGACTTGATGGACTAAATGCCCCAAAACCTGCTTTCTCGAGTAATCGAGGATATTGACGCAGCCCTAGTGCGTGACCCAGCGACAAACACTCGATTCGAGATGTTTATGACCTCGCCGGGTCTTCACGCTATTTGGCAACATCGCGTTTCGCACTGGATTTGGAAGCGCAAATTGCGCACTCTGGCCAGAGTGCTTTCAAACCTCACTCGTTTCTGGACAGGCATCGAAATTCACCCCGGCGCTCAAATTGGCCGCAGAGTTTTCATCGACCACGGCATGGGTGTAGTAATCGGCGAAACCGCCGTGATTGGCAATGACGTTCTTATGTATCACGGCGTAACCCTTGGCGGCCGCACCCTTGAGTCGGTGAAGCGTCACCCAACCGTGGGCAACAATGTTTCTATTGGGGCAGGCGCAACCCTGATCGGAAATATCACCATTGGCGACAATTCGATCATCGGCGCTAACACCACAGTCACCCGCGACCTAGCTGTGGGCTCTCGCGTTGTTGGTTCGCCAATGCGCGACGTCGACGACAAGTAGTTAGTTCTGGGGGAAACCCAGATTTATGCCACCGTGGCTTGGGTCAAGCCATCGGCTGGTGATCGCCTTGCCTCGCGTAAAGAAGTGAACGCCCTCTTCGCCATGTGCTTTGGTGTCGCCAAACAGCGAGTTCTTCCATCCGCCAAATGAGTAATAAGAAACCGGCACGGGAATCGGCACGTTGATGCCAATCATCCCTACCTCGACCTCATTTTGGAACCGCCTTGCCGCTCCACCATCATTTGTAAAAATCGCGGTTCCATTGCCAAACTCTGATTGGTTGATCAGATTGAGCCCGTCCTGGTAGCTGTCAACTCTGACCACGGATAGCACCGGTCCGAAAATTTCATCGCGGTAAACCGACGAAGCAGGCGATACTCGGTCGATGAGAGTTGGGCCGAGCCAGAAGCCAGTTGGTTCGCCGTCGAAATCACCTTGGCGACCATCGACCACCACCACTGCGCCGTCAGCCTCGGCAACATCGATGTATGAGGCCACTTTGTCACGATGAGCCTTGGTGATTAGGGGACCCATGTCGCAGGCGCGGCGGCCATCGCCAGTCTTGAGCGCCTTCATTCGGGTAACGACCTTCTGAATGAGTTCGTCTGCCACGGGCTCAACCGCAACAACCACCGAAATGGCCATACAGCGCTCACCAGCAGACCCAAATCCTGCGTTGATGGCAGAATCGGCAACCAAGTCTAAGTCGGCGTCAGGCAGCACCAGCATGTGATTCTTGGCACCGCCTAGAGCCTGAACGCGCTTTCCGTGCTTGGTTCCGGTTTCGTAAACGTATTTAGCAATTGGAGTTGATCCCACGAATGAAATCGCTGCTACATCTGGGTGAGTCAAAAGCCCATCGACCGCCTCTTTGTCACCGTTCAGAACGTTGAAAACGCCATCGGGCAGGCCAGCCTCTTTGAATAGCTCTGCAAGCCAAATTGCTGCACTCGGGTCTTTTTCAGAGGGCTTCAAAACCACCGTGTTTCCCGCCGCGATAGCCAGCGGAAAAAACCACATTGGCACCATCGCCGGAAAGTTAAATGGGCTAATGATTGCAACGACACCCAATGGCTGGCGCGTCGAATAGACATCCACGCCGGTTGAGGCATTTTCTGAATACGAACCCTTCATCAGGTGCGGAATTGCTGTTGCAAATTCGACAACCTCTTGACCACGGGTGATCTCACCCAAAGAATCACTCAAAACTTTGCCGTGCTCGGCGGTAATAATTTGCGCGAGTTCACCCTTGCGACTGTTCAGCAGCTCGCGAAAGGCAAACATCACCTGCTGGCGTTTGGCAAGCGAGGTGTCTCGCCATGCTGGAAAAGCAGTCTTTGCAGATTCGACGGCCGATTCAATTTCGACCTGGTTTGCAAGCGCAACTTGCTTTGTCGCCACACCAAGAGCCGGGTCAAAAACTTTGGCGGTTCGCCCCGAATTGCTTGGTTGAACCTTGCCAGCAATGAAGTGGCCAACAGTTGGAAGATTCGTCATTGAGTTCCTTTTCTAAGCCAAGGCTAAACCGTAAAGAAGTGCCAACCCAACCACCACCACACCACAATTACTGCGATGCGGGTATTGCGGTTGTGCATTATTCGAGCGATTAGGTCGCCGAAGGGTGAAATCAAATCAGGTCTGAGCCTGCCCAATAGCCAGGCGGCGAAACCAGCCAGTATTACCGCTAGGTATTCAATAACAGGAATTGGAGGCATTATTTCTTCCTCCAAAGCTGAAGAATTCCGACGCCGATCAGCATCCAAAGAATCAAAAATATGCCGCGACCATATGGCGACTCAAGCACCGGGTTCACGATGATTGAGATGGTCGGATAACTCTGGTCGTCTTTAAAGACACTGGCCCAGATGTAGGCGAAGAGTTCACTAACCGCCATCACAAGGGCAAGGGTCAACCAAATCCACTTTGTTCTAGCCATGAGTTTGGTCGACGATGGCTTGGGCCCGTGGTCGCGATAGTAGACCAAAGTTAAGGCAATCGGCGCCAACGCCAACAACAGAACTACGTCTTGCCAACCCCCGCGTTCTGAAAAAAAGAGCACCGATGAACTCACAAGAATCGCAAGGGCCACCGAAACTTTGCCAAATTTTGGTCGCTCAGGCATGTGCCACTTGAGCAACTTCTTCCAGTCGGCAATCAATAGGGCGGTTCCGATTCCAAAGATGATGGCATCGCCTGTTGAACCTCGCATAACGTGAAACATTGTCACGAAGGCGAAAACCGGAAGCCACGGATTGATTCCGTGCAGAAGTTGCTTCACTTTTTGCGACCGTAACCTTCGGCGATTTCACGCAATCGGGTGTCGATCAAAAGTTGCACCTGATGATCGGTCAAAGGTTTCTCGGCAGAAAAATGTAAGGCACCTTGGGTTTGCGAGAAATCATCAAATTCGCGCAGGTTCTTGAGGGTTTGACCGCTGAACGGAAAATATGAAAGGTGCTTTTTGTAGGGAGCAAAGCCCGCTACCCCTTTGCCATCGACTTTGAAGCAAGGCACCTGGTAAGAAATACACTCGACGGCGTCGGGTACAAGTGCCAAAATTTGCTTTCGCAGATGCAGCAGAGCCGACCTATCTGGCTCTGGCGTGTTCTGCAGAAATTCGTCGATGACTGTCAAAAGTTACTGCCAAACGGTCAGGATTGCCCCTGCGATGGTGAGGCAAAGAACATCCGGGGCGACTTCGATCAGCCACACGGTAAAAGCCTTTTTGTGTGAAAACAGTCGATGTGAAAGCGATGAGAAGGCAACCAAACCCAGCGAAACCAAGAAACCGGTCGCGATGCCCTGAAGCAGGCCAAAACCGGCATCCGCTTTAATGGCCAGCTCAACCACAACCGCGAGGGTAAAGACCTGTGCAACGGTTGCCACAAAGGTGGTGCCAAAAAGGGCACCCATCGGCAGGGTCGAACCATTGATGTCATCCGGGTTGCGACCCATTGCCTTTTGCCAGGCCGGATAGAAAGTCTTTGGCCCAAACCAAACGCCCGAAACCATGAAGAAAACAATCGATGAAACGGCTACGGCTAGCCAGTTGATGTCTGAAATATTCATGGCAACAGTCTGGCACAGGCGCGGCTAGAAAACGCTAGCTTCGAGGGCGAAGCGTTGCCACCATTGGGCAAACAAATGGGTCGGAATTATTGCTGAGCCCAACTTTGCTTAGGTAGCGAATGATTACCGCGTAGCTGGAAATCAAGTTCATCTCGACTAACGTGATGTCGTTCGCGCGACAGTATTCGCCAACGATTTCATGCGCCTTGCGCAGGTATGGCCTTGCCATTGATGGGAAAAGGTGGTGTTCAACCTGGTAGTTGAGGCCACCCATCAAGTTGTCTTTCAACCAACTGCCACGAATGTTGCGGCTGGTTAATACCTGTCGTGAGAAGAAGTCGAGTTTGGCATCTTTCGGAACCAATGGCATTCCCTTGTGGTTCGGGGCAAAAGCAGCTCCCATAAAAAAACCGAAGATCATCATTTGAAATACCCAGAGCGCGATAGCCCAAAGCCAACCGAAGATTAGGCCCATTGCAACGTATGGTGCAGCCTGTCGAACCACCATCAGGCTGAACTCTAGAAGTCGAATCTTCAGCGGGCGATCTTTGCGGGCAAGCCCCGAGAAGCTGTCGAGCAGAAGGTCGAAACCGGTCAGGAACAAAAGGAACGGAAAAAGCCAACCCTGTCGCTCGCTGAGCCAGCGCTCGATGCCTTTCTTTGCATCGCGCGATTCAGGCGTGAAGCTCAAGATGCGAATCGCGATGTCTGGGTCAGCGTCAATTTGGTTGGGTTGTTTGTGGTGCTGGTTGTGCTTGCGCATCCAAAAGCCATAGCTAAGACCCGCAAAAAGGTTTGCCAAGACCAGGCCAAGCCAGTCGTTTGCCTTGTTGTTCTTGAATACCTGGCGGTGAGCCGCTTCGTGGGCGATAAAGCCATACTGTGCGCTCATCACACCGAGCAATCCTGCAGCCAAGAAACCCATCAAGATCCAAGCGCCGTGATCTTGGGCAGCAAGACCCACAAATGCTGCGCCAGTCCATAGGCCACCGGCAACAAGCGTAATAACGCCAAGGCGAATCATGTAAAAACTTGGTCGCTTTTTAAGCAAACCAGCGGCCTTAACCTGGGCAAGCACGGCGTTGAAGTTCGATACCTGCTTGCTGGTTTGAATAAGCGTCATTAGGCAACTGTATGCCCTTTATCGGGCTGAGCCCGCAGACTCCCAGATGATTGGCAGAAACCGCCAAAAACCGACCTATTTAGCCAAGAAAAGCTCTAGGTTGTCAAGATAACTTTCCATGCCCTGACGGCTTGCCTCAGCTTGTTCGGCCGGCATCTCGCCGAACTGGGCAAAACGCACCCAGGTCTTTTCGCCGCGAGGCTCAAAGTCGATCACAATCTTGTGAAATGGCGTGTTCATGTCTTTGGCAACGAACTCGGCCTCTTCTTGGCTGTAGTGCAAGGTGTGCTCAAGTCTGGCCAGCGGCTCGACCGCCAAGTAGCGACCCCAGAAGTAGGCGTTGAACCCGTTTGCCGAGACATCGACCGCAATGGCCCACACACCGCCAACTTCGGTTTCAGATACGGCCGTGTTTGGCACGACGCTCAACATGGTGGGGCTGTACCACTGCTGAAGTTGGGCTGCAGTAGTCCACGCGTGCCACATTGTGTCTAGACCGGTGTTGTACTCGCGCTCGACCGAGTATAGAAAATCGTGCTTCACGGCTGCCTTTCAAATTGTTGCTATAAGCCTAGAGGCTAGCAATCATCGGTGAAGTAGCGCTGGGCAATTCCCTCACCACTGCTAGCCTGAGACAAATTTCAACGTCGAAATAAGGTAGCTCTAATGGTGGCGCAAAATCTAGGCAGCACAACAACCACGAAAATCACCAACTATCCCCTAAACGCTTGGTACGTCGCAGCTTGGGATCACGAGGTTAAGCGGGCTCCAATGGCACGCACAATTTGTGATCGCCCGCTGGCCCTCTATCGCACCGAAGATGGCAAACCAGTGGCTCTTGCCGATGCCTGCTGGCATCGACTCGCTCCCCTTTCGATGGGCAAGGTCATCGGCAAAGACGGCATCCAGTGCCCATACCACGGCATTGTTTACAACTCTTCGGGAAGATGCATTTCGATGCCTGCGCAAGAAACCATCAACCCGAGCGCGGTGGTTCCTTCTTTCCCTTGCGTTGATAAATACCGTTATGTGTGGGTTTGGTTGGGCGACCCAGCACTCGCCGACGAAAGCAAAATTCCTGACATGCACCAGATGACCGACCCAAACTGGACAGGCGATGGGCGTTTGATCAGCGCAGATTGCAATTACCAGCTCATCGTCGACAACTTGATGGACCTAACTCACGAGGAATTTGTGCACGGCTCGAGCATTGGGCAAGCAGAGCTCAGCGAGGCAGATTTTGTGACCACGCACGATGACAAATCAGTCACAGTGACCAGGTGGATGAGAAACATTGACCCGCCACCGTTTTGGAAGAAAAACCTTGGCGATGTTTATCCCGACTACAACGGCAAGGTTGACCGCTGGCAGATTATTCACTTCGAGGCACCATCGACCATTTGCATCGATGTTGGCGTTGCCAAGGCTGGCACCGGCGCGCCCGAAGGTGACCGAAGCCAAGGTGTAAACGGTTTTGTAATGAACACCATCACTCCCGAATCATCAAACAAAAGCCACTACTTCTGGTCATTCCAGCGAAACTATCGCCTTGAAAGCCAGCTAATCACTACGCAATTGCGCGATGGAGTTACGAGAGTCTTTGGCGAAGATGAAGATATGCTTCGAGCCCAGCAAAAGGCCATCGAAGCAAACCCGGATTACGAGTTCTACAACCTCAACATCGATGCAGGAGGAATGTGGGTTAGGAGACTTCTAGAGGCAGCCTTGCAAGCCGAAGGAAGGCTGGGTACCAGACCTGAAGGCCACAACTGATGGCGGCTACCAACGTTGAAGTCTGGCAAAAAGGCAAAGTAGTTGAGAATATCGAGGTTGCCGAAGGCATTCGTCAGCTAACCATTCGCCAATCTTCGCCTGCCAAGGCAGATGCAGGCTCGCATATTGATCTGTGGCTCGATGTGGCTGGCGAAAAGGTTCGACGCTCATATTCAATCGTCAGACAATCTCAAGACTTTCTTGATTTAACCATCGCAATTTTTCGAGTCAAAAATTCTCGTGGCGGTTCAATTGCAATGCACAAGCTCGAAGTCGGCGATGAACTCGACATCACCCAGCCGATTCAAAACTTTCCGCTTAGATTCGGTGCCAAGAAGTATGTGCTGCTCGCCGGTGGTATTGGCGTGACCGCTTTGGTGGCTATGGCTGA
>JACCDX011729124.1_pt1 | contig 29182 bp, 30 predicted proteins | sample 7449681 | NCBI WGS metagenome assembly JACCDX01 (sample SAMN15323450, study PRJNA562643) | freshwater metagenome | isolation source: river surface water | place: USA:Blue River Watershed | collected 2017-08-18
ATCAATGGAAAATACATTGCAGATTAACGACCGAGTTGCAGTAAATAAACTCCCATTTGTTTCAGATGAGATAAATCGTGGTGACGTAGTCGTGTTTCGCGATCCGGCTTCGTGGTTACCTGAGCCAGATACTTCAGCCAAATCAACACTTACCTCAAAAATTAGAGATGGCCTTGTTCTAGTCGGCGTGCTTCCAAACCCTGCAAAGCAATATTTAGTTAAGCGAGTAATTGGCGTTGCGGGCGATCGTATTGTTTGTTGCACTGATAAGAAACTGACCATAAATGGAACTCCAGTGGATGAGCCATACATCTTCAAAGGCAATGATCCAAGTGATATGACATTTGATATCACCGTAGACCCAGGAAAGATTTGGGTAATGGGAGATCACCGCGGAGCAAGTGCGGACTCGCGTTATCACCAAGATGACATCAACAAAGGACAAGTTCCACTCTCGCGGGTTACAGGTCGAGTCTTCGGAGTTATCTGGCCATTTAGCAGTGCAAAATTTATTCCATCCATACCTGTTTTGAAATAGTTTCGATATGGCTGCAATCGAGTCACAGTTAATCGATGCAGGAATAACACCCCTTGCTGGCGTTGATGAAGCAGGTCGCGGTGCATGCGCAGGACCACTCGTAATCGCATCAGTTGTTTTGCATGATCCATTTGCTGAAGATTTAGCTGAAGTCAGAGATTCAAAAGATGTCAGCGAAAAAGAGCGCGAAGACTTATATGAATTGTTGACACAAAAAGCAGCAGCAATTTCAACAATAATCGTGCCTCCTGCAGAAGTAGATGCTCGGGGAGTACATGCTGCAAACCTAGATGGAATGCGCAGAGCAGTTCAGGGATTATCAATGACTCCGGCGTATGTTTTAACTGATGGATATGCAATCGATGGACTTGGCATCGCCAATCTTGCCGTCTGGAAAGGTGATCAAGTTGCCCACTGCATAAGTGCTGCATCAATCATCGCAAAAGTAACTCGTGATCGAATTATGCGTGAATTAGATACCCAATACCCACAATATGGATTTGCTAAACACAAGGGCTATATCACCGCATCACACACCAAGGCTCTCAATACCCACGGTCCGTGCATAGAACACAGACGCTCCTTTTCAAATATCGGAGCGCTCATCAACAAGAAGCAGTAATTCACACAACTTTTACTTACGTTAATTGCACTGAGGTTAGATATCTACTCTGTGCGAATTATGAATGAGACCACGAAAAAGAAGAGCACAAATCAAAGTTTGGGCGCATTTGGCGAAGAAAAAGTCAGCGAGTATTTACTGGCCCATCACTACGAAATAATTGAGCGAAATTGGCGTATTAAAGAAGGCGAAATCGACATCGTTGCTCTTTCAGATAAAGGCGTCTTCTCTTTCATTGAAGTAAAAACCCGATCTTCTATTGCATTCGGTCATCCATTTGAAGCAATTAATAATGACAAGGCCCATCGGATGCAGCGTTTGGCACTAGCGTGGCTAGCAACACACAAATGCTTTGGTCGCGATTACGCTATTGATGTTGCAGCTGTGTTGATCGCAGCAGATGGCACATTCACTATCGAATACCGTGCAGGTGTGCTCTGAGTCTTGGTCAGTGCTATGCAATTGCACTGCAAGGTTTATCTGGCTCACTCGTCACGGTTGAAGCAGACATTGCTGACGGTTTGCCTATGTACGCATTATTGGGACTACCGGATGCTGCGCTGTCTGAATCGCGCGATCGTGTAAGAGCAGCGTTGGTTAATTGTTTAGAAACGTGGCCGAATAAAAAAGTAACTGTTTCTTTATCTCCCGCTTGGCTACCAAAGAGCGGTTCGAGTTTTGATCTTTCAATTGCCATTGCGTTGATGGCAGCAAATGGAAGCATCCCAAGTTTTTCTCATGCCGACACAGTGTTTCTCGGTGAGCTGGCACTGGATGGAGCCATCAGATCTATCCGTGGAGTTCTCCCATCGCTTATGGCTGCATATAGCGCAGGAGTATTGACTGCGATTGTTCCACTTGAGAATTTGGCCGAAGCCGAGCTCATGACGCATATGAAAATTATTGGCATGCCACATCTCAAAGATGTGTTGCGGTGGTTGCGCACAGGTACACGTGAAGAGCACGTTGAATTAGATCTTCACTTTGATGTTGATGATGTGCATGACTTTTCAGATGTAGCAGGACAGCCAAATGCTCGTCGTGCCGCAGAAATTGCCGCGACAGGTGGTCACCATTTGCTATTAATTGGTCCACCAGGTGCCGGAAAAACAATGATTGCGGATCGAATTCCAACAATTTTGCCACCACTCACAATTGATCAAGCATTAGAAGTTACCGCCGTTCATTCAATTGCTGGCGCTCTTACTTCTCGTTCACCATTGTCGCTAACTGCACCAATCGTGGCTCCTCACCACAGTGCAACACGCGTTGCAATGGTTGGAGGTGGTTCACACGTAATTCGTCCTGGTGCCTGTTCTTTGGCGCACCATGGAGTGTTATTCATTGATGAAGCACCTGAGTGTGGTCCTGGAATATTAGATGCACTACGTCAGCCACTTGAATCCGGAACAATTTCTATTGCACGATCTATCGGAAACATGACATTTCCGGCACGTTTCTTATTGGTCCTTGCTGCTAATCCATGTCCGTGTGGAAAATTTTCAGGCCGTGGCAGAGGGTGCACATGCACATCAGTTCAAGTACGCAGATATTTAGGAAAACTATCTGGCCCTTTGATGGATCGAATAGATCTGCGTGTTCAAGTAGATCCGGTTGGTCGCGTAGACATGGCCCGTACAGAACTAGGTGAGTCAAGTTTGACGATTCGCAACCGCGTAATCGCTGCACGAGAAATTGCAGCTCATCGCTTCGAAAATGAATCGTGGAAAGTTAACTCACAAATTCCATCAAGATCACTTCGTACAACGTATCAAAGCGAAAAACCAGCTATGAATTTCTTACACGACGAACTAGATCGTGAACATCTGACAGCTCGTGGTTTACACAAAGTGATGCGCGTTTCATGGACGCTCGCAGATATGAAAGGACATACACGCCCAACTTTAGAAGATGTGCAGGAAGCGCATGGATTACGAGAAGGGATAGAAATGTGAGTAACGAAATTGAAGCCCGTGCCAGATTATTCGATGCGATTGAAGGCGGATCGCCATTTTGGTCACGTCAAATAATTGAATTTGGAGCCAGTGCGGTTGCTGAAAAAATCGATAGTGGGGGATACGACCGCGTTAAGTACGAAAGAATCATTTCTCGAATGAGATCCATTAGCGCTGAGCAATTGTTGGAAACAATTGGAGCAACCGGTTCGCAATTCATCTATCCGGCAACTGATGAATGGCCTGATTCACTCGAAGATTTAGTCTGTCCACCGATTGCCCTAATTGTTCGTGGTGATGTTTCTCTACTTAAGAGTTCACAATTAGCAATTGTTGGAACACGAAACCCAACTCATTACGGAGTTCGGGTAGCTCAAGATTTTGCTGCCGGATTTGTTGACCGCAATTGGTGCATCACAAGTGGCGGTGCGTATGGAATAGATGCCGCTGCGCACAAGGGAGCACTTATTGCCGAGGGCTCAACAATTGCCGTACTTGCCGCAGGAATTGATATCAATTATCCGGCAGGTCATGCTCGTTTATTTTCGGAGATACTCGAATCTGGCGCAATCGTGACAGAAGTGATGCCGGGTGTACATGCAATTCCTTCACGTTTTCTGACACGCAATAGATTAATCGCGGCGCTTTCTAATGCAACCCTCGTTGTTGAAGCAGCCTTTAGAAGCGGATCGCTTCGAACTGCGCGAGATGCTGCAGAGTTATTGCGACCAGTGATGGCAATTCCGGGTCCAATAAATTCTCCAACGAGTGAAGGTTGTCATCGATTAATCGGAGAGCGAGCAGCAGAAATCGTTACATCTGTTGGTGACGCGGTGGAATTCTTAAGTATTTAGGTTTAATGCTCGGGCAGTGAGAGAATACGTCCATGAGTGATTTTCGTTCGGGCTTCGTTGCCATTGTTGGCCGCCCAAACGCAGGTAAATCAACTCTCATCAACGCTCTAGTAGGTAGCAAGATTGCAATTACATCTCACCATCCAAATACAACTCGTCACGCAATTCGAGGCATTCTCAATGGTCCAGAATTTCAAGCGGTTTTAGTCGATACACCAGGTGTTCATAAACCAAAGACGCTACTTGGTCACCGCCTCAATGCTGTTGTTGATCAGAGCATGGATTCTGTTGATGCGATCATTATGTGTTTGCCTGCTGATGAAGATTCAGGTGCCGGTGATGTATTCATAGCAGCAGAAATTGCTAAACACCCGAAGGCCAAGAAAATCGCTGTCATTACCAAAACAGATTTAATGTCCAAAAAATCTTTAGCTAATCGTTTAGTTGGAATTAATGATTTGGCTAAGGGTTTTGTCTGGGATGAAATCATTCCGGTATCTGCTGCAATTCATGAACAGATAGATTTGTTAGCAGAGTTGATCAGTAAGACTCTTCCTGCTGGACCTGCTTTTTATCCAACGGATATGAAGAGTGATCAAGAACAAGGTCAAATTATTTGCGAACTTATTCGCGAAGCAGCGTTGCGAGATGCCTTGCAAGAGTTACCTCATTCGATCATGGTGACCATCGATGAGATGTCAGAACGTGAAGAAAAGGGAAGTCGACCATTTTTTGATATTCACGCCACCATTCACGTTGAACGAGATTCACAGAGAGCGATTGTTTTGGGTCACCAAGGCTCAAGACTAAAAGATATTGGCACACGTGCTCGCGCCGACATCGAACGTGCAATTGGAGCAAAGGTTTTCCTTGGCCTTCACATCAAAGTCTCTAAAGAGTGGCAACGCGACTCAAAGATGTTAGAAAAATTAGGATTTAGCGAGAACTAAATTGTCACAGATGGTTTGCGGCTAGCAAAGTAGGAGCCGACTAAGACCATTGGTAAACCAACCATGATTCCAAGTGTCAGCGGTTCAGACAAAATCAAGACGCCCAGTACGACCGCAAAAGATGTGTTGATGTAAGTCACCAAAGAAGCGCGAGCTGGTCCGATGTCATCCATAACCTTAAAGAAGATTACGAATGCAAGCGCCGTACACAAAACACCTAATCCGATAATGCTCCAGATTGCATTTTGTGGGATTGCACCTGTTGGCCATTGCGCGTATGCGAAGGGTGCAAAGAAAATTGCTGCGATACCCATTGCGACACCGTTAAGGGCAACGCCGGAAGCTCCAGGCATTTTCTTGGAGATCATGTTTACGGCGTATGCATAAAGCATTGCTGCAAGTAAAACCATGGAAATTGATGTGATTGAGCTATTGCCAGTAATGCTTTCGATTCCAATTAATGCAACAAGTCCAGCAAAGCCAAATATCAAACCGAAGAGACGAGTGCTGTGCCAGACGGTTTTATCACCATTAATTGATGCAAAAATTGTTGCCCAAATCGGAACAGTTGCGACAAGCAATCCTGCAAGCCCGGAAGTGATGCTCTTTTGAGCTGATGAAATCAAGAACCAAGGGCCGATCATTTCTGCAAAAGCGTATGGAATTACGTACTTCCAACCTTTAAGAATGTCGCGTACTAAGCCTTGTTTGAGTGCAATTGGGATTAGTAAAGCCGCACCAATAATCACGCGACCAAAGACAATCACTGATGGAGTGAAAGTATCAACTGCTATTTTCATAAACATGTACGGGATTCCCCATAGCAAGCCAACTAAAAGGAAAAGCGCGAGTGAGCGACGACTCAATTAATCACCAATTCTCTGTCTGATCGCGCAGCACGCGATATTGATCCACAACGTGTGGCGTAGATTTTTCTTTCACACTAACAACAGATCCTAAGTCCCAACGCGGTGCAGATGTTCCACCTAAAAGCGCCCATGCTGCTTGCTTCGCTGCGCCATCGGCCACATATTCACCAGCAGGTGGAATCAAAACTTCGCGACCAAAGAGCGCACTTGCAATTGGTGCAATAGCTGGATTCTTGGCAGCTCCACCAATTAGTAAAATTCTTTGCACGCCAACACCGAGTTTTTCTAAAGCATCTACAGCATCGACTAAACCGCAGAGCATTCCTTCAATCATTGCTCGTGCAATATCTGCACGATTTGAATTAGCAAGATTCATTCCACTAAAGACACCTTTTGCGTGTGGTCGATTCGGTGTGCGCTCACCTTCAAAGTAAGGCAAGAGAGATAGTCCGTGTGCACCAGCTTCTGTTGTAAGAGCAAGTTGGCCAACTTCATCATGCGAAACTCCAAGAATGCGAGTTGCTGCATCAAGGATGCGAGCAGCGTTGAGTGTGCAGACAAGTGGCAAGAATTGTCCTGATGCATCTGCAAATCCAGCAACCTGACCGCTGGCATCATGCGTTGGTGTTTTTGATACAGCAAATGCTGTTCCACTTGTACCGAGAGAAACGATTACATCGCCAGGTTCTGCTTGGATTCCGAGTGCTGCTCCAGCGTTATCGCCAGCGCCACCTGCGATAGGAATACCAGCAGAAGTGGTTCCACCGAATTCTCCTGGTTTGATGATTTTTGGAAGCACATACTCGCCATCATGGCGCAGTGCTAACTTCAGAATGTCTTCTCGATAATGTGAAGTTGAAGGATCAAAATATCCGGTACCCGACGCATCGCTAGCATCGGTAAATAACTTCTTGAAATCTTTCCCACCTTGCAGTTGCCATGACAACCAATCGTGGGGCAGGGCAACGGCTGCAACTTTTTTTGCATTATCTGGTTCGTTATCAGCCATCCAACGAAGCTTTGTTGCGGTAAATGATGCAACAAGGACAGATCCGACTTTGCGCGCTGTCTCGGTATCGCCACCTAATTCATGATTGAGATCTTTAGCAGATTGCGCAGAACGTGTGTCATTCCACAGCAGTGCATCGCGAATGACATCACCTTGTGCATCGAGTGCAACCATCCCGTGTTGTTGTCCAGCAATGGAAATTGCTGCAACATCATCTAATCCACCAGCATCTTTGATTGCCCCATCTAGGGCTTCTTTCCAGATTCGTGGGTTGATCTCAGTTCCATCTGTATGTGTTCCGCGTCCCTGGCGAATTAGAGCACCCGAATTAGCATCTCGTATAACCACTTTTACAGATTGAGTAGATGAATCTACGCCTGCAACTAATTTCGAGTTGGACATGGGTGAAGGGTAGACTGCGCATGTCAGCGTTGACCAATTAAAGGTAAATTTTCCTATTCTTTAGAGGAGTTTTCTAGATGCGCATCGGTGTATTAACAGGTGGCGGAGACTGTCCAGGACTTAACGCTGTTATCCGTGCAGTAGTTCGCAAAGGTGTAAAAGAGTACGGTCACGAGTTTGTTGGGTTCCGTGACGGATGGAAGGGACCACTAGAAGGTCTCACAATGACACTAAATTTAGACACAACTCGTGGAATTCTTCCACGCGGTGGAACAATTCTTGGATCATCACGCACAAACCCATTTAAAATCGAAAATGGCGTTGAGAAAATTAAAGAGAATTTATCAAAGATGGGTATCGATGCGCTGATTGCTATTGGCGGCGAAGACACACTCGGTGTTGCAACAAAGTTAGATGCACTCGGCGTCAAAGTTATTGGTGTTCCAAAGACTATTGATAACGACCTAAACAATACCGACTACACATTCGGCTTTGATACATCAGTAAATATCGCAGTCGAAGCAATCGATCGTTTGCATACGACTGCTGAATCTCATCACCGTACTCTTATTGTTGAAGTCATGGGTCGCCATGCTGGTTGGATTGCACTGCACTCAGGTCTTGCAGGTGGAGCAACATGTATTTTGATTCCGGAGATTCCGTTTTCCGTAGACAAAGTCTGCGAATGGGTTGAATCTCGCTACAAGTCTCACTTTGCGCCAATCATTGTTATTGCTGAAGGTGCTATTCCAATTGAAGGTGACATGATTACAAAGGATCAATCACTTGATGCCTTCGGTCACGTAAAGCTATCTGGAATTGGCGATTGGCTTGCAGGGCAAATTGAAGCAAAAACTGGCAAAGAAGCACGCACATCCGTGCTTGGACACATTCAACGTGGTGGAACACCAACTGCTTTTGATCGCGTTCTAGCTACTCGTTTTGGATTGCACGCAATCACCGCAGCGCATGAAGGCGACTGGGGCAAGATGGTTGCACTACACGGCACCACTATCGCTCGAGTACCACTGGCAACAGCGACAGAAAAACTAAAAACTGTCGATCCAGCGCTCTATAAGGAAGCTGAGATCTTCTTCGGATAATTCGCCTGCGCGGATACCCAAAGGTTCTCTACCCTTAACCCATGAACTCAACTGACTCATTGTTCACACCTGGACTAGTTGCCGCGCAACAACCGCAATGGCCAGGTGGAAATGATGGCGCTGCCATTAAATCTGCAGTGCAAGAGTTGAAATCTTTTCCACCACTAGTTTTTGCTGGCGAATGCGATGATCTCAAGGCACGTATTGCATTAGCCGCTGAAGGAAAAGCATTCTGGTTACAGGGTGGAGATTGCGCCGAAACTTTTGCAGCAGCAACTGCAGACTCAATTCGTAATCGAATTAAAACAATTTTGCAGATGGCTGCAGTCCTTCAGTACTACTCATCTCTTCCCGTCATAAAAGTTGGCCGCATGGCAGGCCAGTTTGCAAAGCCACGCTCTAATGATTTTGAAACTCGCGGCGATGTCACCCTTCCTGCATACCGTGGCGATGCGGTCAACGATCTTGAATTTACCGAAAGCGCACGCACACCAGATCCGCAACGTTTAGTTCGTGTATACAACACATCTGCTGCAACCCTGAATCTTGTCCGTGCATTTACGCAAGGTGGCTTTGCAGATCTACGCCGAGTGCATGAATGGAATAAAGGATTTATTCGTGACTCATCAGTTGGTGATCGCTATGAAGAGATGGCTAAAGAAATTGGTCGGGCGCTAGATTTCATGAAATCTGCTGGAGTTGATCCAGAAGCGTTTAAATCTGTTGATTTCTTCTCAAGCCACGAAGCACTCATATTGGAATACGAAAAGGCTTTGACCCGCATCGATTCTCGCACTGGAGATCCTTACGATGTCTCCGCGCACTTTGTATGGATTGGCGAACGCACTCGCCAACTAGATGGTGCCCATATTGATTTTGCATCAAAGATTAAGAATCCAATTGGCGTAAAGCTCGGTCCTAAGTCAACAGTTCAAGACGCACTTACGTTAATTGATCGCCTGGATCCAGATCGCGAACCTGGTCGAATTACTTTTATTACTCGAATGGGCGCATCAAAAATCCGTGAAGTTTTACCAGCACTCGTTGATGGCGTAACTAAATCTGGTGCCAAGGTTCTATGGGTGTGCGATCCAATGCACGGCAACACATACGAAGCTCCATCTGGTTACAAGACACGCAAATTCGATGATGTAATGGATGAAGTGAAGGGATTCTTTGAAGTACACAAATCTCTTGGAACCCACCCTGGCGGAATCCATATTGAATTAACTGGTGATGACGTAACTGAATGCGTTGGCGGTGGAGAACAAATCTCTGAAGCTGATTTATCTTCTCGCTACGAAAGTGCGTGCGATCCGCGTTTGAATCACTCTCAATCACTTGAATTAGCATTTTTAGTCGCTGAAATGTTGCGCGATCGCTAATTTAGCTCTGTGCCACTCTTTCTCACTTCGCATAAAACGCCGATAGGCACACTGAATCTAATTGCGCGAGAAGATGTTTTACTCGCAGCAAATCTCTCAACCATCAGCGCAGCCAAGGCTTCACTCGATGAAGATGATCGACTCCATGGATTTAAGGAAGTAAAAACAATTCCTGTTATCTCAGAGCTGATTGACGATTATTTCGATGGCGATCTCAGTGCACTGAATGCGATAAAAGTCAGACAACCGGGTGGACCATTTTCTCAAGCTGCATGGAAAGCTATGAGAAGAGTGAAGGCGGGCAAAACAATGTCCTACGCTGACTTAGCCGATAGAGCAGGATCGCCAGCTGCGGTCCGTGCAGCAGGAAGTGCGTGCGCGAAAAATGCGATTGTTCTGGTTGTTCCTTGCCACCGAATTGTTAAAACCGGGGGAGCACTTGGTAACTATGCCTACGGTTTAAGTAAAAAAGAGTGGTTATTACGCTTTGAGGCAGCGCTTTAAAATCTCAATTGCTTCATCTGTTTGCGCGTCATCGAAATCTAAGTGAGTCACTAGGCGTGCATACTTTGGTCCTAGTGCACTAATCCATAAACCATTTTCTTTACATCTGGCCGCAAAATCTGCTGCGCTAAATGGGAATTGCGCAAGATCGAGACCAACAATGTTTGTCTCAACAGTTGCTGGATCGATTAGTGATGAATCAATTGCGGAAAGAGCTAAGGCAATTTTCTTTGCTCGTGTGTGATCTTCTGCAAGGCGATTAATGTTGTGGTCGAGGGCGTAGTGACCGGCTGCAGCAAGAAGACCTATTTGGCGCATTCCGGCACCGTATCGTTTGCGCCACACACGTGAGCGAGCGATCATCTCTTTGCTTCCCAGAACAAGTGAACCAACAGGGGCGCCTAAACCTTTAGATAAACAGACGCTGATTGTGTCAAAGTGTTTTCCGTATTCAGAAAAAGATACTCCGCTTGCAACATGGGCATTCCAGATGCGGGCACCATCTAAGTGAAGTGCAACGCCAATCTCATCAGCACCCTTTTTAAGGGCCGCAATTTCAGATATTGGTTGCACGGTTCCACCACCAAAATTGTGAGTGTTTTCTACTGCGATTGCAGTAGTTGAAACTAAATAAGGACCAGAGTTTGGACGAGCAATTTCTAGCGCATCAGATGCCTTGAGCAATCCATTTTTTGCAGGCCATGTACGAGTGGTAATTCCTGAAAAAACGGCCGCAGCGCCAAGTTCGGCGCGAACAATATGAGAATTAGTCTCCGCAATTAACTCTTCTCCAGGTCCAACTAAAGATCTAATTGCTAATTGATTGGCAAGAGAACCCGTAGGAGAGAACAAGGCCGCTTCTTTTGCGAATAATGCAGCAACTCGCTCTTCGAGAGAGTTAACAGTTGGATCATCGCCATAAACATCATCACCAACGGGCGCTGATGAAATCGCATCACGCATACCTTGTGATGGTTTAGAAACGGTGTCTGATCGCAGGTCAATTGCCATGGCTTATTTTCTCATGCTTCTTTGGTGACAATTACAAACATTGCAATGAGAACGAGAATTCCACCAACTGCAGTTTGAAGAGTAAGGGTTTCACCGCCGAATAAAATGGCAAATACTGCAGCAAACACAACTTCCATCGTAAGAATTACTGCAACCTTTGTAGTGCTCATATGGGCTTGCGACCATGTTTGAACCATGAAAGCCGCAGCGGTGCAGACAACTGCTGTGAAAACTACTGTTGCCCATACACCCCAATCAGGTGGTGGTGAATATCCACCTTCTGCAACTGATGCTAATCCAGTCATTGCGGTGCACGTAGCCAATTGCACAACTGTCATCGCATACGCATCGCGCCCACTACTCCATTTGCCAAGTGAAATGATGTGAGCGCCAAAACAAAATGCGCATGCAAGAATCAGAAGTTCACCGACGCCTACACTCCATCCGCGTATTGAAAGCAAACCCAAGCCAATTGTGGCAAGAGCTACGCAACCCCACGTCAGTAGGGTGATTCTCGTCTTTAGTACAAATGCTGCGATGACCGGGGTAAAAACAACGTACAGCCCTGTAATGAAACCAGTGATTGCAGCACCTGTGCGTTCTAGTCCAAGTGTTTGAAGTATGTAGCCTGCGCCAAGAAATGTTCCTGCGAATGCTGAACGCGTGACTAAATCTTTGTCGAAGAATCTAAACACCTGTGGGCGAATAAGAATCATCACAATAACTGCAAGTGCAAATCGACTAAAGAGAAAGTTATTAACGCTCTGTCGTGCAATCGATTCTTTCATGATCACGAAGGCCCAACCCCAAGAAGCTGCAACTAGCAATAAAGCCCATGGCGCTAATTTAATTCGTGTTGCGTGTTGAGTACTCATCCGCGTAACTTCTTTAGCAGCGTTACTTCAGGACCATGTTTTTCTTCTAGACCCGGAGTTTCAAGAATCAGTGGAGCATTAGCCACGGCTGGGTGCGCCAGTAACTCTTTAAAGGGATCGATGCCGATGTGCCCATCACCGAGATTTTGATGGCGATCCTTTAGTGCTCCGCACACATCCATCGAATCATTAGCGTGCACTAATTGGAAGCGTTCAATACCAGCGATTTCTATGAGCAGATCAATCGTTGCAGTCATTCCACCTTTAACGGATATGTCATGTCCGGCAGCAAAGACGTGGCACGTATCTAAACAAATTCCAACACGTGGATGATATTCCAGCGCCTTTAAATAGTTTTCTAAGTCTTCAAGTTTCTTAACAAGTGATTGACCTTGTCCTGCAGTTGGTTCCAGAAGCAAGTACGGTGAATCATCATTTAATCTGTTGAGGATGGGCATCATGCCTTCGTGAATCTGTTTCCATGCTTTTTTCACGTTATCTTCTTTAACAGCAGAACCTGTGTGAATAACTGAGCCCAAGGCTCCGATATCTGATGCTCTCTTGAGTGCGTACTCTGTTGCTGCTAAAGAGTTCTTATAAGTTTCTTCGGTAGGAGATCCCAAGTTGATAAGAAATGGCGCGTGTACGTACGTTTCTAAATCTAATTCAGCTGCTTTTTCTTTAAATTCATTATCTGCCTGCACATTGGCATCTGGCATCGACCATTGACGTGGGTTAGATGCAAACACCTGAATTGCTTCTGCGCCAATTGTTCGTGCGTATTCGATTGAACGCTTTGCCATTCCACCTGTTGTTGGTGTGTGGGCGCCGATACGAGGTTTTTTCACTGTGGCTGGCATCGGCCTAGCCTACTGTGATGGTTACAACAGTGCCACGTAGCACCTTCGCCCCTACCCGCGGAGAAACATTTGTGACCTTCTTATTTGTCTTAGTTCCACTGCAGCGCAGTCTCTCCCTCAGACCAAGTACTTTGTACTTAAGTTCGAGATCTTTCAGTGTGACAGCTGCTCGACAAGTTTCAAGGGAATAAATATTTGGAATAAAGACAAACTTAGAACCTCTTGAAACAACCAAAGTAATTGTCGAACCTTTAGCAGCACTGACAACGCCAGATGGTACTTGTGATACAACAGTGCCAGCAGCAGCCGTTTCGCTGTACGCAAATGAACTTTCAACATTAAATCCAGCTTCAGTTAATTCATTTTGTGCCTGATCTGCACTCTGACCAACATAGGTTGTTAGTGCGACCTGTTCAATACCCTTGCTGACAAGAATTGTTACTGGGGTATCGCGCTTAACCTTTTGGCCATTGGAAGGATTAGTGGAAATTACCAGTCCCTTAGGAATTGTTGTATTGAATTCTTCAATGATTCCTGCGGACTTTAAGGGTTGGTTCGTCAGTAACTTAAGAGCGGCTTCGGGAGTTAATCCAGTAAGCACAGGGATCACATAGCGCTCTTGTCCTTTAGAAATAACTAACTTAACGGTGCCACCCGCATCAATCTTGTCGCCACCACTTGGATCTGATTCTAAGATTTTTCCGGCGGCAATTTCTTCATCAAAACGGTTTTCTACAACTTCTGAACGAAGTCCAAGTGGAGCAAATACGGCACTGGCTTCTTCAACACTGGCACCGACCACGGATGGAACAACAATGCGCGAACCTGGACCCACCAATACGTACCAGCCACTAATGCCCAGCGCTACAGCGAGCATTGCGGCAATTATTCGGTTACGACGAACTCGTTTGCTCACTCGACGTTTTGTTCCGGCCGTCATCTCGCGAATTGGTTTTTCTTGTGTGATCTCTTTTGCCGGTTCTGGTTTTGATTTTTTCTTTTTTCGAGATGGTTTTTCAGAAATTTTCTGCATGGGAATATCTAGTTCAAGGCTGAGTTGGTTTCTCTTTGGATCCAATGTTCGAGCAATATCTTGAATTGCAGAGAGAAAGACGCCAGCATCTCGTGGACGCTCATCTGGATTTGTGCTCGTCGCTGAATAAATTAGGTCATCGAGATCTTTAGGGATATCAGATCTATGCGAACTAACGCGGGGCACGCGATTATTGACGTGCATATAAGCAATTTGAATTGGGCTATCTCCCGAGAATGGCTTTTCTCCTACTAAAAATTCGTAGGCCAGAATTCCTGTTGAGTAGACATCACTTCTTGAATCAGAGATTCCGCGCTGTACTTGTTCAGGCGATAGGTAAGAAACGCTTCCGAGCACAACGCTTGATTCAGCAGTTAAGGTGCTACCAATTAGTGCACCGTGAGCTAATCCAAAATCTGCAACCTTAATTCGTCCATCATTGGAAACCAAAATATTCTCAGGTTTGATATCTCTATGAATAATTCCTAATTTATGTGCAGCTGCAAGGGCTCCAAGAATGGCAGTGAGGTACTGCAAGGTTTGTGCAACACCAAACTTTCCTGATTCATCTAAATACTCGCGAAGTGTGTGACCCTCAACCATCTCCATGACGATAAATACCGCAGGCACACCATTGGTGTTCCAGCCTTGATCTTGAACAGATACTGCGTTGGGATGTGAAAGCGCTGCAGCAGCTTTTGCTTCACGTATGAATCGATTAACAAATGCTTCATCCTGAGCTAAGTGCGGATGCATGATTTTTACCGCAACTTTTCTATCTAAACGCGTATCAATTGCTGAGTAAATACTTGCCATGCCGCCTTGAGCTATTTGGGAGATGAGTTGGTAGCGCCCATCAATGAGTTCACCAGATAGATCAGACACGTGGAAATCTTAGGTAAAGCCCCTTAGATAGATGCGTCTGGCGCGCCCAATTCATTGCGCAGTGATAATGAAATCAGCATTTTCTTTCGCCCCAGATTGCGAGAAATGCTCGCTCTGAATAATCTGCCATGCCTGCATGTGTTCAGCAATGTGATGGCCATCTCGTTCTAGAACCCGTTCAACGCCATAGTTGGGTTCGATTTCCATCCAAATTGTGATTGCTTTGAAGGCCCGAATGACTTCTTGTGCGCTGCCAACCCCTTCGATAATCAATATTTCGCGGGGCTCAATTTCACGGGCAGTACCGTAGGAAGAAGTAGCCCAGTCATAAATTGGCACAGTTACTGAATCTTTGTTTGTGTGCGCTTGTGCAATTCTTTCTAAATCTTTAGTTAACTTCTGCCCAAGAGCGTTATCCCAGCCATCATAGATATCATCTAAACCGAGCAGATTTACTTCGCGCGATGTGCTGAAGTACATGTAGAGATTTTTAGCCAATGTGCTTTTACCACTTCCTGCAGGACCATCGATTGCGATCAGATGTGGACCGGCAGAGGCTAATAAATCATTGAGAGCTTCGGTGAGATGCATACCAACGCTTCCATCCGATTATGGCGATAACGGAGAACGCTGCATACAGAACCGCAGTAAACCAATATCCTAAAACGGCATATTGAACTGTTGCCAAAATATTAACGGCCAACCATAGTGGCCAAGCTTCATATTTTTCATAGACCATAATCACTTGTGCAAAGGCACTTCCGAGAAAAATTATGGCATCTGACCATGTTGCTGCAGCGCCCAAACTTTGTAGCACTGGAGTTAGCAGTACAAAGGCAACGACTAATCCAAGTGCAGAAACTGTTCGTGCTTTAGTTGAGAGTGCTGATGGCACTGCGCCTTTTGGCCCCCATCCAAACCAACCCCAAATCGCTGCACCGATAAAAACTATTTGCAGCGCAGCACTTGCGAATAAATCTGCCTGGTAAAAAAAGATTGCATAGAGTGAACCACTGAGCGCCCACCACGGCCATGTAATTCTCTTGCCAGTCACGCCAAGACTGACCCCGATAAATGATGTGAGCGCTGCGACGAATTCAAGAATGGAAACTTCGTATCCCCACGCAGTAAATAAAATTGTAGACATTGATGTAACCCCTTCCACGTCCGCATTACCGGACGGGTCAAGCGGTCGATCTGAATTTCAGACCCTCTCAGCCAAGAGTGGCTCCCGCATTCCTAACTATATGAGAAAAGTTTTTATCTGGCAGCAAGGGCACGGATAAAAGCCGGAAGTGCAACCCTTAATCTGCGTGCAGTCGATGTTTTAGCGCGTTTATTAAAGACGTCGTAACCAATCTTTTCTACTTCATCAACGATTCCACAGTACAGGGTGCTCGCAGCCTTGATGCATGGGCGGCTTGATGCTTCCAATAATTGGATCCCAGGTTCGGCTTCACGTTGAAGTTCTCTCACTCGTTCTATTTGAAACTTAAGAGCTGCAGTTATTTCAGGAGTTAGCTTCTTGGCATAAAGCATTTCTTTCGATACTCCGAACTGCGCGAGTTCATCTAGTGGGAGATAAATGCGGCCACGTTCTAAATCTTCGCCGACGTCTCGAATGAAATTTGCTAATTGAAACGCAATTCCGAGCTTCTTAGCTGGCTCGTATGCTTCATCCGAAAGAGGTCCTAAAATTGGAACCATTTGTAGGCCGATTACAGCGGCAGATCCGTACACATACTCCATTAAATCTTCATAAGTTTTGTAGGACCCGACCGTTAAATCCATCGTCATTGAGTGCAGGAAGTCCACAAAGTGTTGCTGTGGAATGTTAAATCGGCGGACAGTATCTATCAGTGCAGCGCCAACATGGTCGGTACTTATTCCTGTTGAAATAGATGCAAGAACAGAATCACCCCACGTTTTAAGGTGGGCGGCCTTTTCTTCATCACTAAGCGTTGAAGAGAGATCGTCAACGATTTCATCTGCATAACGTGCAAAACCATATAGCGCGTGAACAAATGGACGCTTATGAGCGGGCAACAAAAGAGTTGCAAGAAAATAAGTTTTTCCGTGCAAAGAGTTAAGACGCTTGCACTCCTCGTAGGAAGCTCGCAGAACTGGCTCTTTTATGCCAGCAGCATCTAACTCATTCATTTATTTAACAGGCCCAACGATTCTCTCTGCCGCTAAGCGACCTGAAATCAAAACCATTGGAACTCCGACGCCAGGTTGTGTTCCTGATCCAGTAAAGACAATGTTTTCATATCCACTTGCCATATTGCGTGGTCTAAATGGACCTGTTTGGAAGAAAGTATGTGCGCTTGCAAATGGTGCGCCGCGCTCCATTCCTTGTGCTTGCCAATCAAGGGGAGTTGTCATTACTTCAGTTTCAATGCCATCAGAAAAACCTGTGTATCCACGATCTTCTAAGGTCTTAATCATGTGATCTCGATATGGACCTGCTTGTTTCTTCCAATCAATATCAGCATCTAAATTCGGTGTCGGATACAAGATGTAATACGACTCTTTTCCTACAGGCGCCAGAGACGGATCATCTTTCGTTGGAATCGTTACGAGCACACTTGGATCACTCATCAGAGTTTTCTTATTGATTAGCTCGTCAAATACACCATCCCAAGAGTCACCAAAGTGAATATTGTGATGAGCAACGTGATCATATTTTTTCGATGAACCCACGAGCAGAGTCACACACGATGGTGAATAGCGAAGGCGCTTGACCGAAAGTGGGGTTTTTCCAAGAAGATCGCGCCACGCAACGGGTAAATCGGGGTTAAGAACTAAGGCATCACATTCAATGCGTTGACCAGTATTAGTAATTACAGCCTTGGCACGACCGTTTGCAGTTTCGATTTTTTCAGCTGTCGTGTTGTACATAAATTCAACACCATGTTTTTGCGCTGCAGCAGCAAGTGCTCGTGGAACTGCATGCATTCCACCCTTAGGAAAGAAGACACCGTTAACAGAATCCATGTATGCAATAACTGCGTAAATTGCTAGCGCTTGCTGCGGGCTAACGCCTGCATACATTGCTTGGAATGAGTAAACCTTTTGCAAGCGAGGATCTTTCATGAATTGGTTAACTTTTGGAGATAGACGTCTAAAGCCACCTAATGCAATCAGGCGAGCCAGATTAGGTGTTAGAAGATTAAGGGGAGAATCAATGTTTCTATCGATGAAATCATTCATTTCATACTTGTATAACTTTGTTACGAAATCAACATAGCGACGATACCCAGCTGCTTCTGCAGAGCTCACTGTTTTTGCAATTTCTGCTTCCATTTGATCTGTGTTCGCATGGATATCAATCTGGGAACCATCAGCGTAAAAAGCGCGATAGAGCGGCTGAACGGGAGTTAGTTCCAACCAATCTTTGAGTTCTTCTCCGACGCTGTTAAATGCATCATTAATCAGAGAAGGCATAGTTAAAACACTTGGGCCTGTATCAAATGCGTAACCATCTTTGTTCAACAAACCATTTCGTCCACCAGGAACACTTTCGCGTTCAATCACGGTTACTTTACGACCGGCGCCAGCCAAGCGAAGAGCAGCACTTAAGCCTGCTAATCCTGCACCGACAACAACGACGTGATCTGTTGGTCCTTTGACGCGCTTTGGCATTAGAGATTCCTCTTCGTAGCGATAATTGCAAGATCACTTAAGACCGTGCGGGCCGTGTCCGCAATTGATGGAGTATCAAGTGCGTGAATTGCAGTATTTGTTAATTCAGAGATTAGATTTTCAACGTGAGTAGGTGCTCCGCTGTCAGTGATTATTGAACGTAATTTCTCGACACCTGTTGCGTCCAATTCTTGCTTGCCAAATAGTGATTCAAATTCCTTTATATCTGTTGAACTCATTGACTCCTGTGCCATCGCCACAAGGACTGTGCGCTTTCCTTCACGTAAATCATCTCCAGCTGGCTTACCTGTTAACTCAGGATCTCCAAATACTCCCAGTAGATCATCGCGTAACTGAAAGGCTTCACCTAGTGGCAAACCATAAGCAGATAAGTGCGTTGTAACTTCGGCCAGTGCTTGCTTATCTGTTGTTGCCATAGCAGCACCAAAATGCAAAGGTCGCTCAATCGTGTACTTGCCAGATTTGTATCGCGCAATTGTGAGTGCACGTTCGACAGTGTGAGTGCTTCTGGTTTGCTCGTAAATATCTAAAAATTGTCCTGCCATTAACTCCACGCGCATTTCATCGTGTACTGCTAAAACTTGTGGCAAAACTTCAGACTGGATCCCACTTTGGTGCAGGGCAAGGTCAGAATAAACGAGTGCTAAATCTCCCAAGAGAATGGCAGCTGCTTGGCCAAAACCAACCGATGAACCAACCGCACTTTCTTGTGTATGTAATTTTTCAAAGTGTTTATGAATTGCAGGTTTGCCACGACGCGTGTCGGATCCATCCATCAAATCGTCGTGAATAAGTGCGCATGCTTGCAATAACTCAAGGCTCGAGCAGGCACGAATTATTTCAGGGGAGTAAGAACCGCCTGCACTGAGAAAGCCAAAGTATGCAAACAGTGGTCGAAGTCTTTTGCCGCCATCTAATAAAAAAGATGAGAGCGCATCCGATGCTGGCGTCAGTTCGCTTCCAATTGATTCTAAATACTTCTTCTGGGCACCGAGAAAAGTTGCGAGCTCGCTCTCGATTAACTGGCGAATCGCAGCCGGATCAGCGTTCTTCTCATTAGCCACGCGGTAACGGTACCCTGCGCAATAGTTCTAGTCATTTCAGAAAGGCTTAAGCCATTGATTACGCGCGAGCAATTTAAAGATAGATGGAGTGAACTCCATAACTCTGCGCCAACGACGGGAATTGTCGGGGGATGGCTTGCCATCTCATACAGATTTGGGTTGCTTTGCACTCTCTTGCGAATAACTCCAAATGTATTAACCATGTTGGGATTAGTCAGCGCAATTGGTGTCGCATTTACGGCGCAGTCACCATGGGCTATTGCACTCATTGTTGTCTCACTATTCTTCGATGGTATCGATGGAAGTGTTGCAATCTTTCAAAACCGTGCCTCAAACTGGGGTGCGCTACTTGATTCAGTCGTAGATCGAATCAGTGAAGCTCTCTGGCTATATGCACTTTATGTTATTGGAGTGCCAGCTTATTTATGCATCACGCTATGGCTTGTGGCGTCGACGCAGGAATACATGCGAGCACGTGTGTCCTCGCTGGGAATAAAGGATCTTGGATTAGTTACAGTCACTGAAAGACCAGTTCGTGCAAGCTTTATATTTATTGTTCTCATCGCATGGCAATTAGATTTGCCTGGAATAGAAATTGCAACGTGGGCTTTTCTTGGAGCATCAGTATTTAGTGCAATAAGCGTGATGCGTTTTGCGTATTCCCGATTGCGTTAGCAACAATTTCTGCGCTTAATCCAACCAATGGCAAACCACCACCAGGATGGGCAGAACCACCAACACAGTACAAACCTTTAAGCGGTGATCTATTTCGCGCTCTCAAGAATGCCGACTTCGCACCGTTACTCGATGTTCCATAAATCGCACCGCCTGGAGCGCTGACGCTTCGTTCAAGGTCTGCAGGTGTTCGAATTTCCAATACTTCTAAGCGATCGCGAATTGAGATTCCTCGGGCTTCAATCTGATCAATAATTGAGTTTGCGTAATCTCGATTAAAGTTCTCATCATTCCAATTCCATCCAGATGTGCCAGTTAAATCATGAACAGGTGCATTGACTAGAACAAAGATTGATTGTGCGCCCGGTTCTTTCACCATTGTTTCATCCTCTGGCGCACAGAGATAGATAGTTGGATTCTTCACTGGCGTGTGGGTAGTAAAAATTGCGTCGAATTCCGCGTCGTAATCTTTTGGAAAAAGAATTGTGTGGTGACTAAGTGGGGTTGCACTTGTATCGGGACGTAATCCTAGGAGCAGAGAAAATCCAGCCAGCGATTGCGTGCTCTGTGAAATTCTCTTTCGTGCACTCTTTGTCTTTCGAAGCTTTGTGCTGAGTAAAGAGTTGTACACGAGTGAAGCATCAGCATTGGCTACGACTGTAGAAGCATGAATAGTGCGACCAGATTTCAGAGTTACCCCCGTGACTCTGGATTTGGTGTGATTGATTGTTTCGACAGGAGAACTGAATTCAAAAGTTACTCCAAGATCGAGACAGCGTTGGTAGACGGCATCTGCAAGCTTTCCAATTCCACCGGTTATGTGCCACGCACCAAATGCTTCTTCGACAAAAGCAATTGTTGAAAGAACTGCAGGAGCTAATCGAGGATCAGATCCGCTATATGTGGCGTATCTGTCGAGAATATATCTAAGGTGTGTATCGGGTAATAAATCATCAGATAAATCGCGAAGCGACTTCCACGGAGCGATGACCTTTAAATCGCGCAACACACTTGGTCGTTTGATAAGTGAAAGAATTGATGTGAGTTCAGATTCAACAAATGGCTCGCGCGAAACGTCCCACATTTTTTCAGCACGTTTCATTAGTGCATCCCATTGGGCAGCGACTTCTGGACCGAGCACACGAGAGATTTCTTCTTGCGTTTTATGGCGTGCAAGGTTTGCAAACTTTAATTGCACGCCGTCATTGAATCTGTAATCAAAAGCCGGATCAACGGACTTAATGTCTATGACTTGTCCGAGATGCTTACCGGTTCGCGCAAAGAAATCTCTATAAACAGCCGGCAAAGTAAGAAGGGAAGGACCAGTATCGAATGCGTACTTACCGATCCATTCAGTGCGGCACTTACCCCCATGTTTATCTGAACCTTCAAGCACATGCACTACATGTCCTTGTCGCGCTAGTCGAGCTGCAGTGCACATTCCGCCCATACCTGCGCCGATGACAATCACTTGGTTCATACAGTGCGGCCTTTCCACTGAATGCGACCGCGCATGAGCCATGAGTAAATGATCAGATAAATCAGGAGCGCTGAAGAAATTGGATGCAATAAAGAGTCAAATAAGTTAGCACGAGTGATTTTTGCGCTGATCAACCTTGAGATAAGAACAGCTTCGAATGCGAACCAGCCAAGTGGAGAACCCATTGCCGCACTGATGATTGGAATAATTCCTGTGAGCACCAGAAGCGCAATAGCGATGATTGATCCGAATACGCCGCCGAATCCCTTCCACAGAGATTTTGCGTATCCATTTCTCAATTCATTCCATGATGAGTACATGTGACATTGAGCAATGAGTGCGCCATTGCCCACCGTTCCTTTAAATTTGTTTCGAAGGAGAACACGAGCCATTTGCATGTCATCTAAAACTTCTGACTTAATTGATGCATAGCCACCGCTGTGCACGAGTGCACTCTTTTTGACGGCAAAGAACTGACCATTTGCGACAGCAAAGGATGGGCTGCTGGAACGTTTCGCAATCGCAAGAGGTACCGATGAAATCCATGACCATTGCAGTAGAGGCTGAATCATTCTTTCGCCAAATGTTCGAGCAACTTGAGACGGGTATGGAGAAAAGAAATCTAAAGAGTTCTCGTGCATGGAATCTATTGCCGCAGCGATAGCTGTTTTACTTAAGCGCACATCAGCGTCTATGCAGATGAGCACTTCACCTCGTGCGCTTTGGCTGAGCTGTTCGAGTGCCCACGGTTTGCCGAGCCATCCTGCAGGCAGTGCCGAACCTTGCATCACTTTAAATCGTGAATCACTTCGAGAAGTTGTTGTGATTAATTCGAAGGTTTTATCAGTTGAGTTATCGTTTAGAATCAAAAATTCAACATCTACTAAGTTCTCTTGTGCGGCAAGTGTTTCGATGATAGCTACCGCGTTTTCTTCTTCATTTCGCAGCGGTACAAGAACGCTTATTTTTTGATTGATCTGCCCGCCGTTGCGAGGGGTGATTATTGAAAAGACATTGAGAATTGTGATGACGAGTGCAATGGCGCAAAACAATAATGAGAGTTCAAGCATTTCGAATTCTTACGGACGGCCGAGCCATCTAGAAAATGCATACGGCAAGAAAAAGAGTGCAAATGCGATTCCACCAAAGAAGGCAACGCCCGGACGGTCAAAGAAGAAGAGATTGGAAACAACGCCACCAAAGAAAGTCCACGTTAACCAGAGATCTACCGCTCCGAAACTGGCACTAGATTTTCTGCGATCACGAGGTAGTACTTGGTGCAAAATTGCAATCAGTGCCATTCCACTTAACAACCATCCAAAAGTATTTGAAAGTGGAATCTCTGGCTGAAAAGGAACATGGGGGCCATCAAATGTCCAAGTCCAACGACCCGCTGAAACCATTTGCGGATCTAAAAATAAATCCCACGCTGCTAGCGCATATCCACCGTAGAGAAATACCCAATTTCCAGCCACACGTCTGGCAGCAATCAAAACTGGGTGAGCCATCATCACCCATGCAAATGGAACTACGTATGGAACTCCTGCAATTGTGTGACCAAGTGAAGGATCGTATTCATATGTTCCAAAAGGCCAACCAGTTTTTACACCGACCGATTCAATAAAGAGTCCAAACATGGCCGTGACGAAAAGATATGTAAATGCATAACGTGCGCCGTATGCCAAGAGCGCATGAAGAACCATCGCGCCAGCTGCCCAATAAACGGTTGCAATTGTTACCACTCGAAGAAATTCGCCATCAATTAGTGGATAAAGAATTTGCAAACCAATTGTGACTCCGAGAACTATTCCAAGCAGAGCTTTAGAACGCACAGAAATACCATTCCTGCGATTTCTGCGGGGTGAATAGTGACGAATCGACATGGGCGTAATTCTGCCCTAGTTCGAACGCTTATCCATCATTGAACCACGCTCTTCACGCACACTAAAGCGTGCAAATAGTTCTTCGGCATACCATTGAAATTTCTCGGTATCGGCAATCGCCTTGATGTGGGCCTCGCCCTTGTAAGCAAATGTTCGTAAATCAGCGGCGTTATTCCATATAGAAAAGGTCCCCTGTAATCCAATTGGCGCTTCACCAATGCCAATAGCCATGAGCAATCCAGCACTTCCATGCAGGGATGCAGTCACTGGGGGAACGGATGAGAAGAAACGAGATGTGTGAGATGCCTTAATTCGAGCACGAGTGATTGCCGCAATTTTTCCATTTGCACTGACATTTTCTTTTACTTTAAATGGTTCGCGCTTACTCCATTTTCCATGAGATGAAATTGGATCTAAAAGAATTCGATATTCAGCGGTACTGATTCTCCGCCATTTTCTTACAATTCTTGATTCATCAAGGGCTGCTAATCGCTGTTCATCAATAACAACTAAGAAACCCCAACGATTGATGTCAGCGTCGCGGGGCGTAAAGGTTTCACCTTTGCCGGCTCCTAATAACTTTGCAAAACTTATGCCTTTAAATCTGCGCAATCGACCACGATCTATAGCCATCGACCAGATTGCAACCGGCAATGACCTCGTTGGGGTTTCAAAAAAATAAAGCGCAGTGACCATTATCGAGATTGCGCCGTTTCTATGATGTGTCGAGTCACAGTTGTTGGGTGATCCCACATAGGTGCATGTCCACAGTTTTCAATAACAAACCATTTGCTATGTGCTGGAACCACTGAACGCTCTTGGCAACTTGCTGCAGGTAATGTGTTGTCCGAGTCCCCAAAAACAATTGTTACTGGAATTGAATGCGGAATAGGGGAGTCAAAGCGCTTTTTCAACATTCCATCCCATGCTGGAAAGTATCCAGTAGCCGTCTGCATTGCAATTGTTGCATCTAAACAAATTTCATAACTTAAGTTTTGCCAGAGCGGACTAACGCTTGCAAATCCGATTTTGCGAGCCCATTCGAATCGCAATGCAAACGGCGAAAGCGGGCGAGTAGTTTTTGCTACTGTGCGAAGCAGAGCGGTACCGGGGTAACGAGCGGTGTACGGTGCAAGCCATAAACCAGCCGGTGCTAAACCAGTGACAGATAAGACCCGACCGCTATGTTTGGCAGCAATTTCCAGTACTACCCAGCCACCTAAAGAGTTCCCACAGAGATGAAATTTTTCAATTCCTAACGAAGTCATCGTTTCGCACACTGCATCGCCAAGTGAACGTGGATCCATTGCTTGGGAAATAGACATCGGTGTATTGCCATGACCAGGAAGATCAAGAGTGACAAGGGTGAAGTGAGCCTTTAATTCAGGAATTATTGGTTTCCAGGCAGTTGAGGCAGATCCCATTCCGTGAACTAAAACTAAAACTTGCGCGCCTGGGGGACCATCAAATTTCTGACTAGCTAAAATCATTAAGAACGGACCTGCTTTGAAGCAATAAGGAATGCAACAGCAATTATTGAGGCAGGAATAACATTGATCTGTTCTTGCGTTGAACGAGATATTGCATTCATGAACACACTAACCAAACCTAAGTATGCAAATGCTTTCGGCACCCAAACAGGCTTGACGCTTTTATTCTGCATGATTTGTAGATAAACATAGATTTGATAGAGAACTACAAATGTTGTGCTGATATAGAGAAGACGGATTCCCATTGGAAAAGATTCAAATTGGCCGCCCGCAGCTCGTGGAAGCGCATAGCCAGCATTTAGAACAACACCAACTACAAGGGCTAAGTTCCAAGCAAAAGAGAGAAGGACAGCTACTCTGAAGATTCTTTTCATGGATTCATTCTCCTACGACCATTGGTTTGGCACCAGTACAAGTGATTAGTTCGGCGTAAGTTGTTGGAAATACGGAGTGTGGATGACCAGCAGCAGCCCATACAACATCGTAATCATCGAGTGCACGATCGATAAGAATTGTGGCCTTTGAAACCCAACCGATTGGGGATACTCCACCTATCGAGAATCCAGATTTTTCTTTTACATAATCAGCATCAACTCTGTGCAACTTACTCTGATTCAATTCCTTGGCCACAAGGTCGGTATCAACTTTATGACGACCACTGGTGATTACCAACAGAGGTGATCCATCATCTAATTTAAAGACAATTGATGATGCAACTTGTCCTACTTCAATTCCGAGTGCATCTGCTGCTTCCTTCGCAGTTCTTGCGCTGTCGGCAAGTGCTGTGATTTCACCCTTCATGCCGAGCTCTTTCATGAGCCCTTGAACTCGTTGCACCGAGGAGTTTTCAAAGATTGCGGACATGGTAGAACTTTAGGGCATGTATTTATTCGTTAGCGAAAACTTTGACTGAACCCCCATAGCAGGCAACCCACGTACGAGCGGTAGGAGCGTCATACGAAATTCCGATTGGTTCTGAACAGACTTTAATTGTCTGCAAAACCTTTAGGTCCGATGTTCGAACTTTCGACACTGTTCCGCTTTTGTAGTTAGTGGCGAAGAGCGCGGTGCCATCACTTGAAATATCCAGACTTCGAGCGGCTTGGCCAATCTTGGCTTTGCCTAATGATTTATTGGCAACCAAATCCCATGCAGCGATTTGTCCAGAAAGATTCATGGTTGCATATAAAACTTTGTTATCTGGTGAAAGTACGAGCGCACGGGGATTTGAACCAATAGGAATAAAAGTTTGCTCAAATGTTGCAAGATCTATTTTGTGCAATCTATTGCCACCCATTTCTGCAACGAAGGCAAATGCACTGTCCTTGGTTACCACGATTCCACGTGGATAGCGGCCAATTTTGATGCTCTTCACAACTTTTTGTTCTGCTACTGAAATAACAGAGAGTGTGTATGAACACCAGTTTGAGACCAAGATGTATTTGTTATCCGGTGTTACTTGTACAACCTTAGGTACAGATCCAACAGGGTAAACCGCATCAATTGTGTAAGTGCTTAGATTGATGCGAGAGAGAAAACTTGTGTCAAAACCTGATGATGGAGAGCATTTATCGGTGCCTTCTTTGTTAAATTCTCTTCCGTACATCGCATAGTTTGTGAAATACAAATATTTGCCATCGGGTGAGAATGCTCCCTCAACTGGTGCCCCGCGGTAATTGCCGCTGTACTTTGAAAATCCAAATGCCTTGAGGTCGACGCTGTCTTTTACAGTTGTTACGAGCTCCATGGTTTGAGAGTCGAAAAGAGTAACGGTGTGTTTGTACATCATGTTATGTGCACTGACCAGACCAGTACCTGACGAGAGAACAGACTTAGGTGCTAAATCTCCTGTAAGTGTTTTCACTAACTTCATTCGCGTATCTTGTGACAGCGGCTCGGAGGCGTAAACCGGTGAAGTGAGAGTCAGAGCGAGTGCAGAGAAGGCAATCACAACTCTTTTCATTCTCATGAGAGCAAGAATAGTAGGGTTGCGCAATGAAAATTCTCACTCCTGTTGAGATTGCAGAGCGATCTAAAGGAGCCTTGTGGGCCAGTTTTGCAATCATGGGAATTGCCTCAATGGAGTGGGTGGCACGAATACCTGAAATTAAAGACGCCAATGGTTTGAGTAATGCGCAATTTGGTTTAGTACTGCTTGCGAGTTCTTTTGGTTCAATAGTTGGGGCTCAATTGGCCGGGCGGTTGGTGCACACATTTAGTTCACGAAAAATTCTTTACATTTCATCAATCTTGTTGCCGGCAGGCTTATGTGCAATCGGATTCTCGACTGAGCCAATTGTCCTGGCATGTGCTCTCTTTTTGATGGGCTTTGGATACTCAAGTACAGACGTTGCTCTAAATACCCAAGCAGTTGCAGTTGAGAAGATTCTTAATGCACGAAGCATGTCTTCCTTTCACGCGATGTGGAGTGTTGGTGCTTTCTTGACAACAGTTTTGGGTGGCTCGATTGCTCGAGTCGTTTCTCCGCAAATGAATTTGGGTGTGGTCGCAGGACTGTGTGTTATTGCATTTATTCCATGCATTTATAGATTGCTACCGCCAGACCTAGATGGTCATAAAGGCGATGATGAAACTTCTGCAAAGATACCTCTATTTTCAAAGTCAGTGATGCCGCTGTGGTTTATCGGCTTTGGCTTACTTGCAGCTTTGATTGCTGAAGGATCTGCCAGTGACTGGGGCGCACTATTGCTGCGCGATGAAATGGGTATAGGTAAAGGCGTCAACGCATCAGCGTATGCATCTTTTGCACTAGCCATGATTACAGCTCGTTTTCTTGGGGATCGAGCACTTGATCATTTCGGTCCAGCACGTTTGGTGCGCTTATGTGGCTATTACGGAGCACTTGGTTGGGGCGCAAGTATCGCAATTGCTGTGCCACTTTCAGAATCAAACCCACTCGTTGCACTTATTGTCATTAACTTAGGTTTTGTTATCGCAGGACTTGCTATTGGACCAATGTTTCCTGCATTTATTCTGGCAGCAAGTGCCATACCGGGAATAGCGCCATCGGTATCTAGCGCACGTGCATTTGTGATTGGTCTTTCTGGTTTCTTTATCGGTCCTTCAATTATTGGATTCTTAGCAGAAGGCACATCGATTTCTATTGCAATGGCTTTTCCAGTTCTTTCATTACTAGTTGCTGGTTTTCTCTCGCGAGTTATTAAGTAAAGCAAAAAGCCCCCAGCACGCGCTGAGGGCTTTTTGTTAGGAAGGCTTAGTTGCCGAAGAAACGAATGTTTCCTACATGTGGACCAAAATCTGATCCTGAAATTGTTCCACTTGCGACAAGTGCGAAGAGGATTAGTGCTGCTCCGCCAAGTGCGAGGTCTTTATTGAATGCAATCTGCTCATTCATCTTTGCTGTTGCATCTGTTTCTTTCCAAAAAGCATGGAAGATGATTCCTGCAAGAATTACTGTGATTGCGATTAATAGCGCACCGAGATCAACCCATAGACCGATTGCGATGTAGATTCCGCCGAGCAAGAAGAAAAGTCCGCTGATTAGAACTCCGAACTTTGCAGCAGGGAGCTTCTTGTACTTTGCATATCCGGTCATTGCTTCAAGCTTTGCAAAGTGACCAATGCCTGAGCCAATAAATAGCGCTGCAAATAGCAGGCGACCGATGAGTGTTACTACGTCCATGTTTCTCCTTTATTAATGGGTACTTACGTAAGTAAAGGTAGGTCAAAGTAGTTGAAATTTCAACTATCTAAGCCTTTCTGAGCGTGTCGCACACGGGGCTTGCGCGTGTCAGTCCTGCAGAGTATTTTTCGAACAGATGTTCGAATTATCCACACCTATCCAGAAAGAGTCCCACAGATGAGTCCGGCACATGTAAGAGCACAGATTGCACAACCAGGTGATGTTCTAGCCGATGGCACATCTGGTCCAATCGAATTCTCTTTTGGTGGCAGACGTTTTCGTATTCACGCAGTTCTTTCTAGATGGTGTGAAGCAGGTGGATGGTGGAATCGAATTAGTGATGGCAACTTTCATCCAGATGATCAAGCTCGCGCAGTATGGAAAGTAGAAGCAGCGCCAATTGGC
>JACCDX011594322.1_pt1 | contig 29156 bp, 18 predicted proteins | sample 7449681 | NCBI WGS metagenome assembly JACCDX01 (sample SAMN15323450, study PRJNA562643) | freshwater metagenome | isolation source: river surface water | place: USA:Blue River Watershed | collected 2017-08-18
AAGAAGTAGATGAATTAAAGAAAAAGAAACAAGCTAAAGAAGCTGAATATAATACATTATTGGCTAAGAAATCTGTAGATTTATGGAAAGAAGATATATTAGAATTTAAACAAAATTATTCTAAATCTTATGATGAATATATGAAAGAATATAATTCTTCAGTTCCAGTTAAAGGAAAGAAAACTAGAAAACCTAAAGCAAAATAATTTATTAAATTTTGAAAAATAATTAAATTAAATCTTTTTATTTTTAATTTAATAATTGTCTATTAATATATTAAAATGTCGTGTGATATAACTAAAGATAAAGATGCTAAATTAGTTTATGGTCATTATAGATCTAAAACTATAATATCAATTAAAGATAAAAATGTTTATAAATATTTTCCTATTATGTTGCATTATCTTGAAAATAATAATTCAGTTATAAATTGGTCCAGAAAAATTGATTCTGAAATTTCTATTTTTAAAATTCTAACTAACGAAATAGTTAATACTAATATATCTCCACATATTGTAAGATTACTTAGAATAAAAAAATGTAAAAATAAACCTAGTTTTTATAAAAATTGTAAATTAGATGAATTTAAAAAATGGTTTGAAGATGAAAATTCTATTGATTCTGAATATTCTTATTGCCAATATGTAGAAAAATTTCCAAAATTTAAAATTGAAAAACCAATGTATATTATTAAACTTGAATATTGTAATAGTGAATTAACAAATTTACTTTATGATAATATTAAAACATATACAAAAGAAGAATATATTATTTTTCTAAACGTAATAATATTTCAAGTTATTTTTACATTACAAGTTATAACAGATAAATATCCTAAATTTATTCACAAAGATTTATTTATAAAAAATGTTCTTTGTATAAAAAGTAAAGCTTATAAAAATAAATATAATAGATATCATTATAAAAATAAAATATATGACGTTCCAGCAATTGGTTATACTGCTAAAATAAATGATTTTGGAATTACTCAAATTAATGAAGATTATGGAAACTATTTTAATTGGATTCAATATAATTTATTAAAAGATAACTATAAAGACCATTTTACATTCTTACTAGACTTATTCGAAGAAATTACTCCTACAGTAGAATATTACAATAAAGACATAAACACATATATAGATAATATTTTTAATAAATTTTTAGATTTAAATGCAATTTATTCAATTAAGAATAATAAAAATTGGAGGTATTTTTTATATCATGATAACGTGACTGAATATAATGGTTTTATAAAATTTATAAAACTTAAAACAAGATATCAAATATTAAAACAATTTAAAAATATATTTAAATATGACCCAAATCATGAAATTATTGAAGAATATAATAAATAAATTAAAGTTTTGTATATTTAATTTAATTATTAATCAAGTCTTTTTAATTTACGAATAGTTGTATTTGGAGACTTTCTTTTATAAAATTTATTTTTAGGTGATACACGTTTTTTAATAGATTTTTTACCGGTATCCCTTCCAGCCCCACATTGTGTAGTTACATCAGTGCATTGAGTTATATTCGCATCACCATCGCAATAACCTGGGTAATTACCACCTCTCAAATTATTTTGAGAGTTAGAATTAGAATAATTACCACCTTGCATATTTCTTTTTATATTTTTTTTACCAGAATCCCTTCCAGCCCCACATTGTGTAGTTACATCAGTGCATTGAGTTATATTCGCATCACCATCACAATAACCTGGGTAATTACCACCTCTCAAATTATTTTGAGAGTTAGTATTAGTATAATTACCACCATTCATTTTATGAATGTTAGAATTACCGTTTTTCATATTTTTATTAGAAACTTTTGACATATTAGAATCTATACTTAATATATCACCATATTTTTCTTTAATCTGTTTTTCAGTTAATTTAATTGGTTTTGGAACAATTGATTCAATTATATAGTTATTATTGGATCCTCCTACTATGTTTTTATTAGATACTTTAGAATCAACACTTAATATATCACCATATTTATCTTTAAATTCTTTTTCAGTTAATTTAATAGGTTTTGGAACAATAGACTCTATAATAACATTATTATTAGAATTACCAGCAGTCATAATATTCGCAGGTTGTGAAATAGGTTCTTTTTTAAATAAATTATTAAATTCTTGTATTTTTAAATCCATTTAATATATTTGGATATTTTTTTATATTTTAATAAAGGATATATATAATATAATTATAAAATGGAAGATGACCTGTTAATTACAAACCGTTATAATGATTATATTAATAGAAATAATACAGGTGATAATACGGATTTTGATAAATTAATGGATGCCAAAAAACTCGGACAAACTTTATATTCTGGTAATATGTCTGATTCATATGGCAATAGTATTAATGGAAGTGGAAATAAAAATAATAGTTCATTACCAGAGTTTAGTAAAGATTATAAATTAGATAGAGACTTAGGTATTAATTTACCGGATTCATCTGTTGGTCTAGAACAATTTATAAATTTGGGTATGATAGATAAACGTAAAAAAATAAAAAAAACTGTAGTTAATATTGATAGTAAAAATAGAAAATTAGAGACTACATATGATAAGATACCTTTATTACCAAGAAAGTTTAATGAATTTAGTTTAATCGAACAAAACAAACCATTACAATTTTTATATAATGAAAATTATGCCTATTTATTACTTGAAAATAGCACTATAAATTCATTAGAAGAGAGACAAATTATATTTAAAAGAATAAATGATGATTTAACAAAAATCGGTTTTACATCAGATGATTTTATTTTTGATTCTTTTAATGGTGGTCCAATCCTTGATATCATTGAGTATATGCTAGACCCATCTATAAAAGATAATTTATTAACCATAGATGGAAAACGATTATCTTCTACAAAAGACGAATATATTCCGGCAATATTTGATATTAAAAGAAATTTATGGATATTCAATATAATAAAATTTAAAATACCAACTAAAAATAATCCAATTGCATTAAGAACAGCTTCTTTAGGTGGAACAGATACATTATGTGATATTGTTTCAAATGTGCAATTAGGATATACAACAACATCACATTATCGTGTTAATTTAGGAAAAAATTTTTCAAATATATATGGTATTCGTTTATTATCAAGTGAAATTCCAAATGCTTCATATACTTTTAATAGTAATATAATTATTAGTGATTTTGGTCAATATTCTTTAAAGACCAAAATAAATAATAAATTAAGATGGATTTATAAAAATAATTATATTGAACAACCTAAATATAGTTTTTATGCTGGGAATATGTTTTTTAAAAAAAATTATAATATTCAGAATCAGAAACCAACTATAAAACAACAATTAATAGATTATTTAAATCAATCTTTAACTAATACTACACCACCTAGTATAATGAATGATACAACAATGAAATCATATTTAAATAATAATCATAGATATCAATCATTAGCAAAGTATGGATATGGTTATGATTCTACAAATTTAAATATTTCAGATTTAAATATTGATATACGTCATGTAGGTAAATTAATCTCTAATGGAATAGATATAAGTAATAACTTATATTTACCAAATACTTATTTTACTTTTTATACATATTTATTACCATTTTTAAATAGTGAGTTAGGTTCATATCAGTATATATTATTAAATTCAACATATGTAAATGTTGAAGAAATGGATATAACTTATGATAATTATTATTTTAATATAAATATTTATTCTGGATTAGAAAATCCATTATCAAATATATTATCACAATATATTAATAAATATTTTACAACTTATAATTTATATAATTCTGGTTATTCTAATTTTAATCCATTTATTATTAAATTAATTCGATTGTATGATGGGGATTATGATAATACAGATATTAATAATGTGCCTAAAGATTTAACTACATTTAGTTTTGCAGTTTTTGATATAAGTGGTGCAAAATATGACGAATCGAATACTTTATACTATACAATGCGTTCTATACCTTTAAACTATACAGATATTAGTAATAATTTACAAACATTATTAAATATAGAAAGACAAAATACAACTAATTATAACCCATTTTTATTCAAACATTCATATGTTTTAGTAATTGAAAATGAAATTCCACAACAATATATATCCGATATTATGAAGAATAATAATTATATTTATAATCAATTAAAACAGTATGGTATAAAAACTAAATCAGTTATTTCTCCAGTAACAATAACTTCTGACATCGATTTAAGTAATAATACTGTTAGAATAATTCCAGATTTAACAATAGCTAATTTTACTACAGATTATTTTAATTTGGGTGACCCATCAAATAATTTATTACTTCAAACAGATAGTATTTCTAATGTAGATATTAGTGGAAGTTCATATACATATGTAGACTCATCCGGACTCAATTATAATCTAACAGATATATCAGGTAGTAAAATAATTATCAATTATAAAACAGATATTAGTTATAGATATAAATATTTAAATGATGCTTCTTTTTCAACTTATACTCCAGGTAGTTTTAATATTGATTTATCAAATAATTTATTAAAAATTTTAAAAGAAAATTATTATTCAAATGATTTAATAATAACTAGTTCAACAAATTTATATGCACCATTTTTAGAAGAAAAATTAGAATATGATTTAAAAAATAATAATTATATTAAATATGGAAACAAATATATTTATTATAATGAATTTGATATAAGTCATAATTTAATTACAAATAAATATACCTATAATATTAAAATTATTTATACAAATATTTTAAATACAATATTAGATGACCAAAATATTTATACAATTGAATTACAAAAAATTAATAAATTAAATGTTAAAAATATAAATTTTGTTGATATATCATTAAATGAGTATCAAAAAATCTTATTAAATAATAATTGTTCAATTATTAGATTTTATAAGATTGAAAATCCATTAATTTATGATGAATATTATTTAGGTGGTAATATTAATAATAATTTATACGATTTAAGTTATAAATACAGCAATGGTAAAAGTATGGGAGAAATAAATTATTTTGATTTAAGTGGAACTAGAATGGTAATGTTTCAAGAATTATTTAAAACATATTTACGTGAAACTACCGATAATTATATGTATATGAATTTTATTAATTTATCAAATTCACAAAAAATTTTATATAATAACAAAATGTTTAGATTAAGCGATACATATAAACCAATACCTAACATTTATGAACAATCACGTGCAAGTATGATTAATATATTTAATCCAAATATAAATAATGTTTTTTCTGATATTTTAGATATTCCAAGATATGCTATAATAGGTATTTATGAAACTAAATTATCAAATGGATTGAATATTACAGAACTATCACAAGAATATGTTGATGAAAATAAAACTGATTTAATTATTCAATATCCTATTATTGATAAAAATAGTGATAAATTAATTGCACCATTTGTAGTATCAAATGACCCACGAAATGGGTTAGCATATGTAGGTGAATTATCTGTATATAAAAGATATCCGTTATATACTAGTGATATTGATGCGGGAAAATATATTGAAACATCTTTATTAAAATATTTTGAAAATCGATATAGTTCTATAACTAGAAAAACATATGATTTTTCTAAAGAAATTTTTACTGAAAACGATATATCAAGTAGAACGACTGAAAATAATTATATTAATGATGATGGTGATAGTAAATTTATAATTGAATTTGATAGTAATATTAAATCTTTAAAAATATCTAATTTTAGAAAAATATTTCAAACATATACTACATCATCGGTTGATAATAAAAAGAATTTATATGTTAATGAAGGTTTTCCATATGTTGCATTACATATTCCCGATATTTCAATTCCAAATGGTGGTATTATTCGTTTAGAAGGGTTAAATAGTTTTGATAATATAAATGCTAAAGAATTAAATAAAATACATTATGCTGTTATTCCTAAAAATTATAAAATTACTGTTCGTCAATTATTACCATTACCTAGTTTAGATTATTTAAATAACAATAAAAATATTTTTACATCAAAAGGTAATCCATTAACAAATGATTTTATTAAAAATTTATATACTGATTATATTAATAATAGTATAAAATCACAAAATACACGTGATTTAACACTCGATTTTATAATAGATAGATTGTTTAGCACTGGTGAAAGCGGATATAATAATCCTGAATTATTTAGTATTAAAAATATTATTGGTTCAAAACAAGATGTTAAACGTTCTAGTTATTTTATAAATGAAAATGAATTTTTGAATGGAAATTTAAACAAAACATTTATTAATAATAAGACTAATAGTATAAATTATAATAAATTATCCGGTTTTAATAATACTATTTATAATGATTCTACACGTAATTTAACCGGCATTGAATATTATGGAAGTGCTGCAATTAATACTGCAAGAAATGGTAGAATGATAAATGAACTTGAGAAACAGTTGGCAACTTCAGTAGATGTATTTGTTAAAAAAGGTTTAGAAACATCATTTGAAGAAAATGAATTATTTGTAAAATTAGGGGATTTATACAATGGATTATCAAATAATTTAATGGGTAGAATTTCAGGAATAACTCAATATACTGATGAAAATGGAAATTTTGAATTGGATTATGATTTATTTAGTGAAAATGGTGGTAATTTTAGAATTGGAGATATAGTAATTGGTTTAGATTCAAATACTGTTGGTATTATTTTACCATCTGATTATCAATTTAATAATTTACCGAATGATGAAATAAAAGTTCTAGGCTTAGGTGCTTATATTTTAAACAATCAAAAAGAATTATTGAATAATTTTTTTGCAGGTTTTTATGGAATAGATGATATAAATAATCCTCGTTATCTATTTGCAAAATTATTTATGAACAGATTAAGTTCATGGCAAATAATTGAAAATTATACTAAAACTCGATTTTATATTAAATTACAATCAGTTCCAAATATATCTAGATTGACAGGCATAACTGTTAATAATTTGTCAGTATATGTTCCAGATTTTTTTAAATTTTTAGAAGGTGATGATACTCCATTAAATTTATTTGGATTTCAAGATACTTATTATAATAATAAATTTAATTATTTCAAAGATAATTTACAACCATTTGAAACATTACTCATTAATAGAAGTTATTTAAAAAGATATAATAATAGAGATATATTTTTATTAATAGAAACTAAACAAACAGGTAATATACAAATTGATGATAAAGTATTTGTTGAAGACCATTCTATTACATATAATTATTTAGAATCTCGTAAAAATAAATATTTTATTTCACAATTATTAGAACCTTATTCTAGTTTTATTTCAAAATTAGAAAGTCTTTATAATACATCGATGCTTAATTATAATGGTTTAAATAAAATTGTATTACCTAAATCTTTATTAACCATTACAAATACAGGTTTTGGTAATATATTATACACTGATAGAGATTATTTATATGATTATCAATATACACCATATAATTCTCAATTTAATCTAGATGTTTCTTATAATTTTAAACCAATTATATTTAAAAATAATTTAATATCTAGGTCATTTTTACATGATGAAGATAAATATTCTCTTAAATATACTGTAAATTATAGACAAAATAATATACCTGATTCATTATTAAAACCGTATGAATTTAAGGCTAATTATAAATTTAATATATTTTTTTTAGGTATTACTGAATTAATAATAGGAGGAAAAAATATTTTAACATCTGAATATATTGATGATAATTTACAATACATTATAAGAATAGATGGTTATAACTTTAATAATATTTATTTTAAAGATATTAGTTCCAATTATTTTTTTTCATTAAGTTATACAGTTACTAATACAGAACCTATCGAATTTAATACATACACTATTAATATTTATGGTTTTAGACCAACTTATGCTATTAAAGAATTAAATACTGATTTATATGGTAATAAATTCGTTTCAAAATATGATACATTAGGTATATATCAACGATTAATGGATAATTATATACAATCATTCTATTCAATGTATTCGTTTGACTTGAATAAAGCAAATCAATTAAATTCTAAATTTAATTATAATATTTATAAAAATAGAATTATAAAAATTAAAGTATGTGGTATTGATGAATGTGGTTTTAGTTTTGAGCCATTACCGAGTGGAACCGTTACCAATAATACTAATTATCCAGTTCGTAGGGTAAATGGTAATTCACGTAAATTATTCCCTTTTCATGAACAAAGATATTATAAAAATTGGGCTAATAATAAATTAGGTGATACAAATTTAATTTTATCTTCTAATTTTATATCCTATGCTAGACCACAACAACAAATTACAAATAATGATAGTGATTTAAAACAATTTTTACCTGGTATGGGTGTTCATATTATTAATAGTGAATTTATAAGTAATAATATTGTTTCACAAGCTAGATTACCTGCTTCATTTTATGAATATAATACAACTTTTATTGGATATGTATTAGAAACTTCTATCAATAGCGTAAGTGAATATCAACGTAATAATATTTTAAATAATAAATCATTTTCAAGAGTTGATGTTAGTAATAGTATATATAGTGAATATTATATTTATTTATTAGTTGACCCTAATATAACTACTAAAGATGGAATGATTAATTTATTTAATATACTTAATAAAGATTATAATCATATTGTCTTTGATGGTAATTCAAATAAAGACTATACCAATACATTTTTGAATGTAGATGGTATTACTATTTCGAAAACCAAATATAGATATAATTATGATTATCCAAATAATGTATTTAGTATTGCTACAAACACTATATCGGATAATGATGGTGTTTATACCTTACAAGAAAATAGAATAGGCACTGCTATACAACAAGTCGCCGCGGATAAAAGTTTTATTTTATACGAAGACAATAATTATCAAACTACTATTCCTATTGCTAATATTGATTGTTTTAGTGAATTATTTGCGGGTAATATTATAATTAAAAAACCTAAATTAAATCAAACATTACCATATTATGATTATCAATTTAGATTAGCATGTGCTACTATTACTGAGAGACCGGTTTTTTATTCATCTGAAAATAAAGATATACAATTATTTGCATGTGGTGATTTAGATTACTTTTATAAATCATATTTAAAAGATAAGGCTGTTATTAATTATAAACCTATAATTGAATCTACTGATAATCAATATATTAACAATCAACAATATATTGTTGAAAATCCTAAATCCGCTAATTTTAAACAACATAATTTTAAGGAACGTGATTGTCATAGTCGATTTATTGATAATAATTTTAATAATACTTATGAATATCAAAATGGGGGTATATATAGTAAATCTGACCCAGATTCAATTAATACTATTACTCCTAAAATTATTTTTGATAGTGGTGATGATATCGTATTATTAAATACAAATGAAACATTGAATAAATATAATAATTCAACAAAAGAATATAATTTATTACAAAAGAATTCCAATAATTTGATTATTAAAGATAATGTTAAATTAGAAAAATCTGTTATAAAGGTATTAACTGGAGGTTTATTTCCTACTAATTATATTCCACATTCTAAATTAGTTGATAATAATATTAATGATTTTATTAATAATACTGCATTATTAGATTATAATTATGATGAATCAATGGAAAAATTATCAAAAGTGCCTTTATTAGGTAAAACAAATGGTTATAATTTAGATATAATTGGTAATAATAGTGATTTGTATTCTTATGAAAATATTAATAATCCCGGCGCTTTCTATAATAATGTTTCTATTATAGAATATAATGAGTATCGTTCTCATTTATTAAATGAAACATACACTAATGAAGTTTATATTAATGGATATTTAGATAAAATTGTAAATACTAATCTTAATAATTATTTAGAAACGGATTTTAATTCACTTCGTTCTGTAAAATCAAATATTATTACAAACCAATTAGAATTTGTTAATTATGCTACAAATGCATTTGAAATTCCCATTAGTAGATTAGTTGGATGTTTATTTATTACTTATTCTCAAATTTCATTCAAAGAGTATACGGTGCCTACTTATAATCCTATTCAATCTGAATTAGCTATTATTAATAATGCTGAATTAGTTTATACTCCTACCGGTAATAAAGTTAAATTAACTTTTGACAATTTTGTTAAAAATATACATCAACTTTCTGATACAAATTTCGAAAATATAAACAATCATTCTATTCCATACAGAGTATTATATACAAAAAATATAGATTTGGGTTATAATCCATCTTTTACACCACTTACTGCATACGATTCTAGTTTAAATCCTGTTAATAGTAGTATTTATAAATGGGATATAGATAAAACTGGATATTTTATATCTATTTATGACCCCGATAAATATATTGGTAATGGTGATAAAATTATTATAAATTACGCTAAAACAGAATATACTACATTTTCGTATGATTCGAATACTCAAGAACCAGCTAGTATATATATAAATCCAAGTAATAAAGATTCATTAATTCAAAATGAAATTATGGAACAAAATGAAATTATTAATCAAGTTGGTATAGACCCTATTACCGGTGCTTCTATTTGGAAAATATTAAAACCTAAAGTAACTCATTTAGAGGGGTCGTCTATTATTTTATTGAAAGACCCATTATTAGGTGGCACTATTGTAGACCCAGATAAAAGTGATACAAATAATGTAGAACGCAACATGCTTTCAACACAACCATTTACAATATTAAATAAATGGTATACCAAGATTTTTTATAAGGGGGCTAATTATATGGATGGCGGTCATTTAAATAGTTTTGGATATCCAACTTCATTATTTAATCAACAAGATAGTTATACTGTATTAGGGGGTAAAGAAAAAATATCAAAATATGAATCAAAAAATGTTTTTATTAGAGGTATGAAAGGTTTAAAACTTCCATTTATAGATATTTCAAATAAAACTAAAATTACTTCGGTTATTAAAGATGGTAGTTCTATCGATATTTTTGTTTTCGGTAATAATGGTAATTCTCGGTTTGAAATACAACCTATACAACCTGGTTATTATTTAACTAAACCACAATCATTTGAAGATTTTGTTCCATATTTAAATATTGATTCTAGAAATATTAAGATAAATGGTTTCTTTGATAATATTAGTAATGCTTTGATTAGTCCTGATAAAATACAAAATATTTTAAATAATGAATCTAAATGGATTAATAGTGATGTAAATTATCATGTTAGCGTTATTGATTTCCCATATATAGTTGTTGAAGGTATATATTTAGGTTATGGTGGACAAATTCAAGAACGTTTTGATTCTGATATTACCAACACAATGTTAAATAATGATACTGGCTTTGTTATTAACAAAGTAAAAAATATAAATAATAGATTATTATTAACTGTTAAATTACCATCAATATATAATAATTTTTTTACATCTATTGAACGTAATACAAATTTAAATCTTAAGTTTAAAAATAGAGCTGATTCATTACCTATTAACATTGAAAGTCAATTTAATGATGAATTTATTAATATTACAAATGATTCTGATGATTATTTAAGTTTGAATGTATATGAACCATTCGGTTTAAATGGACGTATTGTTAAAAAACGTATTAATACACCTTATAATTTAAATCCAAATAATTACGTATTTTTAACTATTCCTAATTTAAACCATATACTACCCGTACAAAATAACATGGTAACCGATGCATTTGCAAAAATATTATTACCTGGTGAATCTAACCGTGTTTTATACAACACAAATGTCGGTGGTGGTAAAATTTATTATGAAAATTTATTTAATAATTTAAATGAATTAGAAATTGCATTCTTAACAAATGATGGTAGTTTATTTGATTTTAATGGTTCGGAACATTCATTTTCTTTAGAAATTACCGAGATTATTGATAAATTTGAATATATTAATCCTAGATTCGGTAATATTGAAATTTAATTGAAATATACCTATATAAAAAAATTGTTTTATGTAAGTATATTAATGGATCAAGTAGGAAATTTTGATTATACAAAAATCCGCGATATTACTAAACAATTAAAATTAAATTTAAAAACTAAATATTCTGAATTAGAAAATATTGCTAAAGAATATACTACTTCTAATATTGAAGTTGGTAGTAGTGCTTCTGGTTTATCCAGCACAAGCGAGTTAGATGATTATACTACTCGTATTATAGATTTATTTGGTGGTGGTGTTTATAATGGTAATATGCAAATTAATGGTTCTATTTTATTAGATTCTTTACAAGTTAATGAATTAATTGTCACTGGCACAAATAATTTAAATATACCTAAATTAAGTGATTTACAACAAAATATTACCGGTGGTATTACTTCTGGTTTTGATATTAATGAATTATTAAAAGCGGGCGATTTAAAATTAAAAGGACAAACTTTAGGTAGTTCTCTTATTCAAGATTCTACATTTCGAAATGGTGTTTTAGAAAATGTTGTTTTTAGAGGAACTGTCACTGGTTTAAATACTGGCACAGGTGGAACTGCAGATTTAACTATTGGTTATAATCCATGTTATTCTTTAACTGGTATTAAAAATAGACAATTTGATATCTTAATACCTTATTGGCAAAATTTTGCTAATTTGCAAAAAAATGTGTCTCATGGTATTAAATTTTCATATCAATATATCGACCCTTTAGCTATCATTAATCCCTTTTATACTTTTGATTATCTTTCTTCAAATATTGCATTTGATGCATCTAATAATGACCATGTTTTTGCATATGGACAACCAGGTTTTACCGCTGGAGACCAAATATTACCTATTGACCCTATTAATACTGGTGGTTGGGATAATTTAGGTCGTCAAGAAATTATGAATAATTTTAATTTACCATCTAATCGTTATAAACCTGCTACCAGTTTTGTATCAAGACATGACCAAAATTATTTTACGGCATATCCACAAAGTATTAAAGTTTATGGTAATGATTATCTTGATTATTATCAATTTAAAATTGAAAATCAAGATTTTCTATTTAAAAATAGTAATTCATATTCTAGAAGACAATTTACTGTTGATTGTAGTAATATTAATTTTAATTCTTCTGTTAAAGTTGGTGGCGACCTTAGTATTAATGGAACTGCTTATTCAAACGGTATTTTAAGTATTAGTGGTGCTTTGTATGGGGTTACTAATTTAAGTTTATCTGGTTTAACTTTCTTCAAGGATGATTTAAATGTCACTGGTGAGGCATATTTTCAAAATATATCCGTTAATGGAACTACTTTTATTAAAGATTTAGTTGATATTTCTGGTAATGCTTTTATTTCTGGAAATTTATCTCTTGGTTCAAATACATTTATATCAGATTCTATTTCAATCAATACTCTTAGACTCGCTAATACTATTAGTATTGGTCAAAATGCTATTGTTAATGTTCTTAGTTTAGCAAGTAATTTAATTATTAATGATAGTTTAAGTGTTAATAATATAGCTTTCTTAAGTTCTGGTTTAAGTGTCACTAATACTTCATATTTAGATACTTTAAGTGTTGCTAATAATACTATTGCATCTACTATTTCTGTTAATAACTCTTTTTTTGGTTCAAATTTAAGTATAAATAATTCCATGTTTATATTTGGAACATTAAGTGTTAATGGGAGTTTTTTTAATAATCAATCTCTCAGTGTTAACGATATTGCATATCTTAGTAATAGATTAAGTGTTAATGGTATTTCATTTTTTAATCAAGGACTTAGTGTTTCAAATACTACTTATTTCGGTTCTTCTTTATCTGTTAGTGGAACTTCATTTATAAACCAACAATTATCATTAAATGGTTCTTTATTTACAAATAATAATTTATCTGTTAGTCAAAATACATTTATTTTTTCTTCATTAAGTGTTGGTAATTCAACATTTATTAATAGTGATTTGAGTATAGCTGGAAATACTTATTTAAAAAATACATTATCTGTTCCATCAATATTTACAAATACTTTAAGTTTATCTGGCGAAATTGATGTTAGTGGAATTGTTAGTGTAAATAATAATATTATAGCTGCATCTATTTCAGTCAGTAATAATATTTATACAAATAATAATTTAACATCTAATATTATTTCTGTTGGTAATCAAACATTTATATCATCTAATTTAAGTATTAATGGTAGTTCATTTATTGTTGGAACCTTTAGTGTTAATTCAAATACTTTTATTACCGGAACTACAAATATTACTGGACCAACATATTTAAATAATCAATTATCAGTAAGTGGAAATACATTTATAAATAATAATTTGTCAATTGTTGATATTTTTACTCGTAATTTAAGTATTGGAAATGTTTTATTTAATAATGGAACTCTTAGTGTTGGTGGTTTGACTACATTAAATATATTATCTATATCTGGTAGTGCTAATATTAATAATGATGCTACTATTAATGTTTTATCTGTTAATTCGGGAACATTTGTGTTTGGAACATTAAGTATTAGTAATAATTTTTATAATTTAGGTAATATTAGCGTTTATAATGATTCATTTTTAACAGGAAAACTTAGTATTGGTAATTCTCTATTTATAAATAATAATTTAAGTATTAATGGTGCTACATATTTGTTTGGTGATTTAAGTGCTAATAATATAAATACTAATAACCTAAGTGTAAATAATAATATTAAATCAACTGGTTATTTAAGTATTTCTGGTAATACCGTTGTTGCAGGTAGTGCTTCTATTGGAAATAATTTATTTGTATCAAGTAATTCTTATCTAAGTATTTTGTCAGTTAATGGACCTACATTTCTTTTTAATAATCTCGATGTATCCGGTAATACCAATATTAAAGGTGATTTATCTATTAATAATAATTTCGTTCTTAGTAAAAATTTAGATATTAGTGGTAATGCTTTTGTGAATAATGATTTGAGTGTTGCTGGTGTTGTTTATATTACTCAAGGATTAAGTTTATCTGCTATTCAAACTACTAATATTGATGTGGCTGGAACATTGTTTTTAACTCAAGATTTATCTGTTGCAGGTAATGCAACTTTGGGTAATTTAGCTTTATCGGGGGCATTTACTTTTGATGGTGATCTAACAGTAAATGGTTTATCTATAGGTCAATCATCATTTTTTAATAAGACATTAAGTGTATCTATGGATACTGTAATTAAAGGTAATTTAGATTTAAGTGGTAATGCATATTTAAATAGTGATTTAAGTGTTGGTGGTAATACATATTTAACTAACTTGTTAGATATTTCTGGAAATGCATATATAAGAGGATTAGCTGATTTAAGTGGTAATTTATCAATTAATGGTAATCTTAATATTCAAGGAAACGCATCTATCGGTATAGATTTAGATGTTTCTGGGTCAACATATTTAAATGGTTTTTTAAGTATTAATTCTAATACATATTTAAGTAATTTATTAAGTGTTAATAGTGCTACATTTATTGGTAATACTTTAAGTGTTAGTAATTCTACATTTATTGGTAACACTTTAAGTATTAATAATTCTACATTTATTGGTAATGATTTAGATGTAAATGGTTCTTCATTTATTAATGGAACATTAAGTATTAATAATAGTATATTTATATTAAACAATCTAAGTTTAGCTGGTGACATAGATTTAAGTGCAAATCTCAGTATTGGTAATTCCTGTTATATTTCAAATAATTTAAGTATTTATAAGTCTAATTATATTAATAATAATTTAAGTGTTGCAGGTTCTACTTTTATTAATAATGATTTAAGTATTAATGGTTCTACTTTTATTTTCTCTAATCTTAGTTTGAATAATAATTTAAATATTTCTGGTAATTTAAGTATTAATTCACATGTTTTTACAGGTAATGGTGTCGATATTAGTGGTAATACTACTATTCGAGGAAATTTAGATATATCTAATAATACTACTGTTTATCAAAACCTTAGTGTTGGTCAAAATACATATATTGGTGGAACATTAAGTTTATTTAATAATTTAACTGTTAAAAATAATTTTGATGTTTCTAATAATACCACTATTTATGGAACTTTAAGTATCGGTGGTTCTTCTACGTTTGGTAATACACTAACTGTTAATCAAAATACTAATATAGGCACATATTTAAGTGTTGGTTCTTCTACATATATATTTGGTAAATTAAGTATTAATGGTGAAGCCATTTTAGGCAGTGCTTTATCTGTTTATGATAATTCAGTTTTAAGAAATTCACTTAGTGTATTTGGTGATACTGTATTTAGTAATAATATTGATGTATCTGGTGATACATATTTAGGTAATTTATTAAGTGTTGGTTTTGATACTTATTTGGGTAATAATTTAAGTGTTCAAAGTGGTATGTTTATTGGTTCCGAACGTGAAGCTGTTACTAATGTTGGTTTAAGTGTTGGAGGGGCTTGTTTTGTTCAAAGCACATTGAGTGTATTTGGTAATTTTGATATTTCAGGTGATTTATTTATTAGAAGAAATGCATACGTCGGTAATAGTGGTAATTTGAGTATTGCTGGAACTACTTTTTTATATAATACTGTTTTAGATTCTAGTTCTGGAATATATCCATTAACTAATAGATATAATATTGGAACTACTTCTGGAACAATCCCTATTACTTATTTTAATAAGGATATTTATATAAATGGAACTTTAAATGGTGATACACATTTATCAGTGGCTGGATTAAGTAGTGCAAATGATTTATCTAAATTTTATTTAACATTAAATGGTTTCGATGGTATAAATAAATTTGGTATATATGATGATTTAAGTGGGGAAATATTATTTGATGGTTTGCAATATTCTTTATTAGATGGTTCCGGAAAACGATATAATTTGGTAATTACATATGATAAGGACGAAACTTCAAATACCGAAAAATTTCAAGTTATGTCTATAGTAAAACAATCAACATTATAAGAAAACATTGGTTCTCTTAATGCGTTTAATTATAAAATTTTTATTTCTTAAGATATTATAAGTAAGATAAGAATACATCAACTTAGGATTTATATCCGTATTACAATAATATATATAGATTTATGATAAATTTATAAAATTTAGTAGTTTCAAGTTGATACAAACCTATAATACTGTTATGTATTTATTTTAATTATTATACATTATATTAATTAAACTTATATTATAATGATACATTGACATTATATATCTATTAATATTCAAATACAAGGCCATAGAGCGTTATTTAAATATTATTGATATTTAGTGGGTCATTTGATAATTTGTTTAGTAAAAATATAAAATTAATAGGATATAATATTTTAAAATAGTTTGTGGCATAATTTCATTCTGACCTGAATGAGAATGATATAATTTCAGAGCTGGTCCCTCTATTTATGTCTTTTTTTAGTTTATTGATAAATTAATTATTTTAAATATATAAATTATATCAATATAACAATTTTTTTTATCTTACTAATCTGGTCATTACTTTAGTAATACCTGCAATCTTCAAATTCGATTTGTAATCTAAAATTTATAATTATTCTTTTAATTAATAAATGTTTTATTATGACTTTTATGTTTTAATCTTTCTTATCTTTTTAACAGTGTTCTTAAAATTGTAATAAAAAATAATAAAAAATACATAGCCTTATAATGAATTTTATTTATTAGTTTGTTTGCATTTATTTGTATATTAGATAATTTTAAAATTGAATATATATAAATATTACTCCTTGTTGATATATATATTCGTTTATTTTGCTGTTTTTTCGAATAAAAGCAGTTATGTGGGTTTAGATTTTAATGTCTAAACAAGGACAATATAAATGTCTTATTAAATTTTTTGTAATAAGACAATTATTTTATTCAGTATTTTCTGAAATATTGAATTCAAAAAATTTTGCTACTTTTTTAGCACCATTATCACTAAATATTACTACACATTCACTATTATCTCCATTATCTTCATACATACAGAATATCATTTTATTATGTTCAAACCATAAATTATTAATATCTACATTTTCCATCGTCCATCTATATTCTTCATTATTTTCAACACTATATGAATATAAAAATAAATATATATGTCCAGGATTATTATACGAAGGAGACATATATAAAGTATTTTTTTCAAAATCTCCATATCCTTCCATATTACATTCTATTATATCTGGGTTCTTATAATCTTTTAAATTATATTTACCATATTTAGGACCTTCTAAATATAATCTTTTACCAGGATTTGTTATTTGAGGAATAATATCTAATTTCATTTATAAATCTTTTATTAATTTAATATATTTATTAGGTATTTTATCTCTAAATATTTTTTCAGATAAATCACAAGCAATTATTTCATTTGGATGATATAATGAACAATTTTTTATATAATCATTTGGTAATTTCAAATCTATTTCTTTCAATTTAATCATATCATCGTTATTATTTATATTAAAACCTATATCTGTTATTTTACCGTTTATTAGACCTAATATTGGATAATATTCTTTAGAATTATATATATATGTCCATTTATCAAAATTACTATCTGGATTTGTCATATTTATTTTATTCCATTGTTCTGGAATATTAAAATCATTTTTTGATTTTATAAAATTAAATTCATTTTTATAAAATTCATTAAACTTATCTTGATTTTTACGTTGTAAAATATGTATTTTTTCATGAATTAATGTTTGAATAAATAAGTCTGAATTTTCACTTTGATTTAAAAATTTTATTGTATCTAATGGCATTATTATTATATCATCTAAAGTAAAAGGCATATTCATTTCTAAACCATTTCTACTTATTGCAATTTTCCAAGGTAAATTTATTAATGGTATTAATCCTGATTTATTCAATATTTTATTTGCATTATCGACCGCATTATTTAATTCTTTTTTATATTCATTTGGAACAAGGACTATTCTAGCTTTATATTCCTCTGTAAAATGTTTATTAAAAGGTATTAATTTCTTAGAATACATATTTGTATGTATTGATTTAATATAATCATTAAAATGTTCTGAATTAAACAAGTTTTCTAAATCTTTATTATTTAAATCAATTAAATTTGTTGATTTAAAAGTTTCAAAACCTCCTACCATTTCTTTTAGACTGATAACTAGTGCTACAAATAAAATTGTGAAGATTGCAAATGCTGTTGCACTTGTATCATATGTAAATACTGATAATACGGATGATAATATATTTTTTATTAAAAAACGTAATTTATAAATCAAAATAATAATAAATATAATAAAAATGAATTTTGTAAAAGTCATATTTATAATATTTTAATAAAATAATCTTACTTCAATATTATAAATGAAAGGTATATTTATTTTTAGAAGAGATTTAAGATTATTTGATAATAATGGATTAAACAAATTACTCGAAGAATGTGATGAAGTTTTACCTATATTTATTTTTGACCCTAGACAAATCGAAAAAAAGAAAAATGAATATTTTAGTGATAATTGTGTGCAATTTTTAATACAGAGTTTGCTTGACTTAAATCAAGAATTAAATAAATTGGGGTCTGCATTATATTATTTCTACGGAGATCAGCCTGATATATTATCTAAAATTTATTCTAAATATAAATTCGATATTTTAGCGATGAACACTGATATTACACCATTTAGTAAAAAACGCGATGCAGATATCGCTAAATGGTCCGTATCAAAAGGTATAAAATGTATTCAAACCGAAGATACCAATCTATTGCCATTAGGAAGTGTTAAAACAGGTGGAAATGAAATTTATAAAGTATATACTCCATATTTTAATGTTGCTAGTAAAATTGAAACACCTAAACCAATTGATTTAATTAATAAAAAGGCATTTATTAAATTACCATCATCTTTAAAAACTATTGATTTCGATTCTAAAAAATTACATTCCTTATATAAACCTAATGATAATGTTCCTGTTTTTGGAGGTCGTCATGAAGGTTTAAAAATATTATCTTCTATTGATAAATTTAAAAATTATAATCATGATAGAGATTATCCATATATCCCTACGACTATGTTGTCTGCATATTTAAAATTTGGTTGTATTAGTATTCGTGAGTTTAAAGACAGAGTCCTATTTGAATTAGGAAATGGACACACATTATTTAAACAAGTATATTGGCGTGAATTTTATTATAATATTGCAAATTCATTTCCTAAAGTTTTTGGAAATTCTTTTAAAGAGAAATACGATAATATTAAATGGGATAATAATCGTGAATGGTTTAATGCTTGGAAACAAGGACTAACAGGTTGTCCTTTTGTTGATGCTGGTATGCGACAATTAAATCAAACTGGATTTATGCACAATCGATTACGTATGGTTGTTTCAATGTTTTTAACAAAAGATTTATTAATTGATTGGAAATGGGGCGAAAAGTATTTTGCTACACAATTAGTCGATTATGACCCTGCAAATAATAATGGTGGTTGGCAATGGAGTGCCTCGACTGGAACTGATTCACAGCCCTATTTTAGAATATTTAATCCTTACACCATGATGTTAAGACTAGATAAAGATGGTTTATATACCAAAAAATGGATACCTGAGTTAAAAGATGTTCCTATGAAGGCATTAGCAGATTGGGAAAATGAATATAAAAATTATCCGGATGTAAAATACCCAAAACCAATTATAAGTCATTCTGAACAACGTATAAAAGCATTAGAACGTTATAAAGTTTTATAAAATATATTTAGGATACTAATAGTTATTGATTTTAAATATTAATTATTAACAAAAATTAAAATTATTAATAATTAATCTAATTTCTTTTATTTTTTAATTGTGGTTTAACAACATCATCTACTAATATTTGTCCTACTTTCACATCTGCATCATGTTGTGTAATTTCTTTATTACGAACTTTTTCAGACATCTTTAACATTTGATTTAAACGGTCATAATCATATGATTTACCACACGAAATATTTAAAATAGAACTAAAATCCATTGCTAATTCGGGATATTTTACTCGCATATTATTAATAAATACTGATTCATTCCAATCTGGTTTTCTTGATTCAGATTTATATAAATTATTTATTTCTAATGATTCTTTTAAAATTTTCATTCTATCAAAATTACGATTCATTATTTATATTTAATTAATAAATTCTTTTTAGATTTTTAACATAAAAAATAATTCTATCTTAATTATATAGTAATGTCTTGTAATTTAGATTCTAATCGTCCTAAAACTGAACAATCCGCTTTTTTTTATCCTACTCAATCTTCTGCTACTTCTTCTAAACCACCGGGTGATGTTTTATCTGAAACTATTAATAAACAAAACCAACAAAATAATAGTATTTTGAATTTAACTCAAGGTAAAGTTACTAAAGATAAAGAAGCATTTGTTAATTATGATAATAGTCCATTTGATGGTAATTATAAACCTGTTTATGCTCAATTTTTATCTAATGAACAAATTGGTATAGAATCACGTAATAATTATATCTCCGGAAACCAATTCAATCCACATCTTGCTTCATACGGGAGAACTATTAATGTTCCTAAATTATCTGCGCCTGGAACTGTTCCTGGTCCTAGTTATAATGGTGGGTCCTTTATTGGTGAAAAATGTGTTGGTCCACATTGTGCTATTCCAATTGAACCTACTTTAAAAGGTATGTATCAGTCTTTTCAACCTATTGACTCTACTTTAGGCATGTATCACTTACCTGGAACTTATAGACCTGGTAATTCATCCGATTTACCACCGAATGTATTTAAATATGATAATGGACAAACATATAACTTCGAAGTATCTAGAAAATAAAGAAACACCGGTTTTTTATAAGTATAAAAATATAAAATTTATTATAATTATAAATTAATATGATTACATATATTTATAATAAATTCTGTTCAACAATTAATAATATATATAAGCATCCTAACGAAAATAATATGACTTATTTACAACACTTTAATCACGCGATTAAAATGTCTGGTAAATTAGCATATGCTAGTATTGCTGTTTTTTCGCATGCTATTTATCCACCTATTCATGAAAAAACTGCATCTTCAATAATATCAGATTTATATTTTGAAAATTTAAAAAGACAACAACCCGATTTTAAAAAAAATTAAAATCATTTTTTGGATAATTATTACCTGAATCATTATCTAATAAATGACTGTCATAAAAATCATGTTCATATTCATCTAGTATTTGAAGAGTTTCATCTGATATAGTATAATTTTTTTTATGCTCTGGTATTTTACCTTCAGTTTTAATAGGTATTTCACGTATTTTTTTATATTCTTTGGTTGTATCTACATATATTTTTCTTAAACTTAATAATATAACAATACCGATTATTCCAATTAAAATAAAAAGTCTATTCATAATTTTTTATATTTATAATATATAATAATAAATTAATATGAATGCTATAGTTCCATTAGGTTTAACTTCATTAGTTTATTTATTTTCTAATGCAAAACATAATCCAACTACGGATGAAATTGAATATGATATTTTACAATATAGAGACCCTAATAGTTATACTCAAGATACTTTAAATTATATTAGATTAGTTACTACTAAACCAGATGTTAATCCGGTTGGTAGTCAAAAATTTAAAGTTCATAAATACCCTGGTGATATAGATATTTTTGAAAAAATTAATGAATGCTGTAGTCTTAAAACTGCTTCTAATAAAATTTCTGATAAAATTGAAACAATTGCTAAAAATATTAAGAAAACTCCTAATACTTATTTAGGTGATTTTAAAGCTGGTATTGATTACCGTTATTTTATTGATATTGGTAAATTAGATGAAAAAAAGATATTAGATTATAATCCATCTAAAATACGTTCTGAATTAAAAAATAAACATTCTAAGGGTGATTTATCTGATAAAGAATATGAAGAATTAATGGAATTAGTTAAAGATAATCCTAATCTTGCCGAATTCGAAGACTTATATGATAAAATTCGTAGTATGTATATTATTCGTTGGAATTTAGAAGAATTGATTAAGGGTTATAAATTTATTAAAAAGAAGAAATTCTATTTAAAAGACGTTCTTTCACATCCTACTATTGTTAAAATTGATTTATGGGCTGCTCCACAAGGGAGATTTACTGAAATTACTAATTTCTTTGTTTTATCTTATTTAGATGATAATGGAAAACAACATCCAATTAATATTGAATTAGATGACCGTATTCAATCTTTATTAAAAGATATTAAAAAATATTCTTCGGTTGAACATCGTAAATCTCTTAAATATGCTAAAAGATTATGGGTTTTAACTCAAATTAAAAATAATAAAGACTATTTAGATAAATTATTCCCATTATTTAGTAGTAGTGCTGGTATTCTTAATCAAATTAGTAGTGAAATTGAAACACTAACTTTTATGTTTGAAAGACTTGATAAATTACCTTTACAAATTATGATTAATCAAATTGATGGATTTAAATCACGTATTAATAGTATCTATGATATCGAATTAGACGAAAAACGTATCTATTCAATTATTGATAATATATTATCCAATTATAAAAAAAATAAGGATAATATCGACCGTAAATTTGTTATTAAAAGTCTTGCAGAAATTGATGAAATCTTTAGTGATAAAGTTGAAGTATTTACAAATAATTATTTAGAAGAAAAAGGATTAAATGATACTGAAAAAATTTTAAAAACACTACTCAAATAGAGAAACCAAGGTTTCTCTTAAACTCTTCCTTTTAAATTAATTAAATTATTATAAAATTATAAAATTTATAATGATTTATATTGAATAATAGGCTATACAAACATCAAATAAGAAAACTACATTTTCCTTACACCTTTCATTTATATTAATTTAATAGATATTATCTTCTACCTAATATTAGTTTATGTCGCTTCATTGTCAAAAATGTAATCTACGCCTTATTTATCAATGATTTAGATTGAAGAATCGGCTATACTAACATCAAAAACACAAAATGGACATTATCTTATACGAAGTATGGATTTATGTAGTATTTGTGTCAAAAATGTAATTTACGCCTTATTTATCAACAAATTATATTGACGTATAGGCCATACTAACATCAAAAACACAAAATGGACATTATCTTATACGAAGTATGGATTTATGTAGTATTTGTGTCAAAAATGTAATTTACGCCTTATTTACCAATGATTTAGATTGAAGAATCGGCTATACTAACATCAAAAACACAAAATGGACATTATCTTATACGAAGTATGGATTTATGTAGTATTTGTGTCAAAAATGTAATCTACGCCTTATTTATAAACGAATTAAATTGAAGAATCGGCGATATTAACATTAAAATGGATATCGACTTCGATTATTAATAGATGACCATCTTCCAATAGAATCATAAAATAGTGCATTATTCAGCAATTCTATATGTTCATTATGTGATATTTGAGGTGTATTATCTTTTTTAATGAATTCTTTACGACATGTCGGACAACTTTTAGATTGATTAAACCATTGTTCGATACACTTAGAATGATAAGTATAATTACAATTACAGTTTAAATATGTCCATGATGAAGACTGATTAATATCTTCAGAGCAAATAATACATTGCATTAATAATAATGTTAATATAATGTATTTAATTCATTAATCTTTTATTTAATTTTTCAATTTCATTTTTAATTTCATTTGTAAATATATCATCTAAATTAGAGTCATCATTAATATTAATTATAATAATACCATATTCATAAGCATGATATTTAAGTAATGTATAAACTTTGGGATGTAATTCTATTTCTTCTAAATTAATATCATCAAAAAAAATAGTTAATAATGTCCTTCTTTCAGTAAAATATTGAATTTTTTGTTTTAATAATAATTTTACAGCATGTTCATTTGATAATTTATTAAATACTAATCTTGAATTAAATATATCAAACCATTTACCAGGGTCTTCGGATATCATTAAATAATGATTAATAGGTTCTTCTTTATCATCAGACATAATATATTTATTTATTCTTTATTTTATCTTTATCTAAATATTGTGTTGGAACAGTATCAAATTCAGAATCAGCAATCATTTGACCTCCTATTTCATTTAAACCAACCATCAAGGATTTCATTTCTGGAGTAGTATTCGGTAATAAACCGACTTGAATAGAATTACCTTCTTTTTGTTTTCTTTCAATTTCAAAATATTCACATTTACGACATGAGCTAAGAGACATTAAGATTATAAAGAAACACATAATTAATACAAGAATTGCAATTTTATTCATTTTGATTTATATAATATTAAGAAACTTATTTTTATCTAAAGTTAAATTTAATATTATAAAAATAAATAAAATTTTAAAGAAAAAATGTCAATATACAATCCAATATTACAAAGTGGAATTTATATTTTAATTGAAAACAAATATAGAAAAGATAAAATATATAAAGTTGGAAAAACTGATGCAGGATTAATTAACAGAGTAAAGCAATATGATAAATTAACTAAAGTATTATATTTTTGTCCTACTTACACTTCAAAACATATTGAGCAAGTTATGATTAAACAATTAAAACTTACACCATCATTAAAATGGCGCAAAGATAAAGGTTTAGAATACTTTCAAGGTGATTTAAATTTAATTAAAGATATAGTCATTAAAATTACTTCAATCTGTAAAATTAATCATAATGAAGATATCGATAATCTATTAATAGAAATTAATAAACATAATAATATAGCAGATTATGATATAAATTATACTAATTATGAAAATGATGATGTAGATATCAATGATACTGATACGGATGATTATAATGATGATGATAATGATGATGATAATGATGATGATAATGATGATGATGATGTGAATGAGAATAATAATGATGATGATAATGATGCTAATGATAATACTGATAATATTAGTAGTGGTATTAAAATTGAAATAAATATATTAAATAATAATTCAAAATTTATCTGTAAAAGATGTGGATATGAATTTACAACTAAACAAAACTTAATGACTCACTTAAAAAAAATAAATAAATGTGTACCTATAATTAATAATATAGAAATACAAACATTAATTGATGAAATAATACCAAAATCTAATTTGAATCGAGTATATACTTGTAAGCATTGTAAAAAACAATATAAACATAAAATTTCAAAGTATCAGCATCAAAGTAAATGTAAAATTAGATTAAATAATATAGATAATACAAATGCCATAACTAATTATAATAAAGATGATAAAATTAAAAGCTTAGAAGATGAACTAAAATATAATAAGTTATATACTGAGAAAGAATTAGCAAATAAAAATATAGAAATTGCTAATACTAAAATTGAAATTGCTAATAAAGAAGGTGAAATTATAAGAATATTATCTGAAGAAAAAATAAAAAAACTTATTTTTGAACAGGAACATTTAAAAAAACAAATAGAAGAATATAAATTTTTATTGAATAAAAATAATTAAAGGTCTTTTATAAAAACTTAAGAAAAATATTTATAAAAAACCAAGATTAAAAAAATTACAAAAAAAGTTCAATTCTTATTTTTTAAAGAGTCTTAATAAGAAATGTATATATTTATTATTATACATATAATTGTTTTATTAAATTTTGTATAATAATTTGTTATATATATATAATAATTTGTTATATATATATAATAATTCGGTTATATTATATTAAAGTTAATAATAATATATATTATAATGGCTGAAAATAAATTTAGTTGTAAAAGATGTGGTTATGATTTTACAACAAAACAAAACTTAATATATCATTTAAGAAAAAAATTAAAATGCAATCCAATTATTAATAATATAGATATACAAATATTATTAAATGAAGTTTTACCTAAAGCAAATTTAAATCCGGTTTATACATGTATTCATTGTAAAAAACTATATACTAATCGAATTTCTAAATATCAACATCAAAGTAAATGTAAAGTAATATTAAATAATATTGATAATACAAATGCCTTAATTAATAATAAAGAAGATAAAATAATAAATTTAGAAAATGAACTTGCTAATACAAAAATTGAACTTGCTAAAAAATTAAATGATGAGAAAATAAAAAATTTAGAATTTGAATTATTAAAGAAAGATAAAGATCTTGAATTAATGAAAAAAGATAATGAGTTGCTAAACAAAGATAATCAATTACTTAATTATAAGTTATTAAATATTAGTAAAAAAGATATTACAGATAATATTGAAAATCAAACTAAAGTTATTAATAATGATATAGATATTTCAGGTAATAATAATAAATTAGAACAAATTATAAATAATAATACAAACACTACTAATAATACAACAAATAATAATACAACAAATATAAACAATTTAAATATTACAATTGATAGAACCGAAAATAAAAAATATCGTTCAAACAAGATAATAGATTATTTAATTAATAATAAAAACATTTTACCATTAGGTTCAACTGATATATCTTTATTATGTGAAACTGATGGTTTAAAGTTTAAAGAATTATTAAATAACAATAAAAACGATTTATTATTACAATGTTTATATGCATTACATTTTAATGAGAAGAATTTATCTAATTTAAATACTTTCATGTATGAAAATAAATTTATTGCTAAAATGGATGAGAATAATGTAGTATCATATGATAGAGATGAACTAATTAAAAACTTAATTAAAATATGTAGTGAAAATGTATTAACTGTAAATAATTTATTATTAGAAGATGATAAAATTAATATAGATGAAAATAATTTTGTAAAAAAACATATAGAAAAATATAATAGTGATGACCCAGATTCTAAATCAAAAATTCATGATAAAATGAATGAAAATAGATATATTCTATCTAATTTAATTGATAAAAATATAATTGTTCCTGAAAATGAAAATAAGTTTATTGATTTTGTAAAGACAGATTTAATAACTCCATCTGAATTAACAAGTTATTGTCAAGAAAATTATAAGAATAAAGATAAGTTTGATGAATGGAATTATAATAAAAAATATCTTAGAGATTATAAATATGATTGTTTATATGATAAGAAAACTTTAAAATATGTCTCAAATAGACCTTTATTACATGAAAAATTAAATAGTGAATAATATTTAAATAAATTATAATTATTTAAAAATAAATTTAAATAATTAAAATAGTATCTACTATAATAAATAAATGAATTATAAACAAATTAATACTAATTATCGTGCTAATAAAATTAATAATTATTTAATTAGTAATCCAAATATATTAGCATTAGGTAATACAGATATATCTCAATTATTTTTAGATGATGGTAAAAATTATAAGGGAATTGTAGATGTTTTACTTTACCAATCAAAAGATAAAAAATTTAATCCAAATCAAATAGCAAATCAATTTTTAGAATATATTTTTTTTAATGATGAAATATTATCAAATATTAGTACTTATTATTATGAAAATAAATATATTGCTAAAATGGATGAACTAAATTTAGTTGTTTATTCAAAAGAAGAATTATTTAAAAGTATGCTTAATTGCACTATCGAATGTGTTAAAAATATAAATGATAATTTATATTCTGAATCTAAAATTGATGAAGAAGTATATAATTTTATTGATATAAATATAGTTAAATATAATTATAGTGATTTAGATTCTATTTCTAAATTTCATGACAGATTAAACGAAAATAGATATATATTGTCTAATTTATTAGAAAAGAATATTAAAATCGAAGATAATCCAAATAAAAGAATAATATCAGTTAGACCTTTATTGATGACACCATCACAATTAACTCAATATTGTAAAGATAATTATAAAAACAGGGATTTATTTGATGATTGGACATATAATAAAAAATATATTCGTGATTATAAATATGATTGTATTTTCGATAAAAGAACATTAAAATATGTATCAAACCGTGTATTATTACATGAAAAATTAAATAGTGAATAATAATTTATATATTAATTGGTTGTAATATATAATTTATTTACTTTATTCAATCTAATTTACGATGATAAACATCGATAAATAAGCTTTGTTAAATACAAAAAAACATTATCCTACATTAATCATTTATAATAATATTATGTGAGAATTTGTATCGGAATAACGCAAAATTTCATTATTCAATCTAATTTACGATGATAAACATCGATAAATAAGCGTTGTTAAATATAAAAAAACATTATCTGATATTA
>JACCDX011599190.1_pt1 | contig 29155 bp, 27 predicted proteins | sample 7449681 | NCBI WGS metagenome assembly JACCDX01 (sample SAMN15323450, study PRJNA562643) | freshwater metagenome | isolation source: river surface water | place: USA:Blue River Watershed | collected 2017-08-18
GCGCCACGGCGTTGACATAGTCGGGGCCGCTGGATTGCTGCGGGGCCGAAACGTACAGGGGCGAGGCGACCAGGTTGCGAATTTGGGGATGCTGTCCCAATTGTGCGATCGCCGACCTCACCTGCGCTTGGGCAAGCCCCAGGTTGGCACCCAGCGCCACCCAGGCCACCACCGGCTCGCGCATGGTCAGTTCACTCCGCCCTCGGGGCCACCCTGCGCCGCCCCCCCTGCCCCACCCGAGGGCTTGCGGCGGCGGCGACGACGACGCTTGGGTGAGTCGGCATTGGCGTCGTCGGTCTGATCTTCGCCTGCGCTGGGCGTGGTCCGCTGGCCGCGCGCGGCACCGGTGCTGCCAGCGCTTCTTGGGCGTGCGGCCGCGCTCTGACGCACCTCGGCCAGCATGTCTTCGCGTTCGGGCTCATCGGCCAGGCTGAACGACTGCCACCAATCGGCCAAGGCCTCATCGACTTCGCCGACGTCGGCGCGCAAGCGCATGAAATCAAAACCGGCTCGAAAGCGCGCCATCATGACCAAGGTCATGGGGCCGTTGCCCACGCGTTTGTCAAAGCGCGGCTGCATCATCCAAATCTCGCGCATGTCGGCGGCCAGCTTGCCGCGCCCCGACACATCGCCGATGCGGGCGTCAAACACCTCGTCGATCGCCGCCTGCAAAGCGGGGGTGGGCGGTTGGTGGGCGCGCTGCGCCTGCCAGGCGTCGCGCACGTCCGACCACAGGACGCAAGCCAACAAAAAGCTCGGGGCGACTGGCTTGCCTTCGGCCACCCGACGGTCGGTGTCGGCCAAGGCGGATTGGACAAAGGGATCGGTCGCGCGCTCAACCACCAAGTCGAGCAGGGGGTAGATGCCACGCGCCACACCCAGCGATTTCAACTGATCGATGCTGGCCAGGGCGTGGCCGGTTTGGAGCAGCTTGAGCATTTCGTCAAACATGCGGCTTTGCGGCACATCGCCGAGCAGATCCAGCGACTTGCGAATGGGGGCTGCTGTGCGGGCCTCAAGCTTGAAACCCAGGGCCGAGAGTTTGGCGGCGAAACGGATCGCCCGCACGATGCGCACCGGGTCCTCGCGGTAGCGCACCACCGGGTCGCCGATCATGCGCAACACGCGCTTGCGGGCGTCCTCGAACCCCTTGTGATAGTCGATCACCTCTTGGGTGCGGGGGTCGTAGTACATGGCGTTGACCGTGAAGTCGCGTCGGGCGGCGTCCTCGTCCTGGGGGCCCCAGACGTTGTCGCGCAGCACGCGACCGCTGGCGCCGACCGCGTGTTGCATGCGGGCGAGTTCGCCCTTGGCGGTGCGCTCGTTGCCGCTGACCGCCTCGGCGGCGGCATTGTCCAAATAGGCCCGGAATGTGGACACTTCGATCACCTCGTGTTCGCGTCCACGGCCATACACGACGTGCACGATGCGAAAGCGCCGCCCAATGATGAAGGCACGCCGGAACAAGGCCTTGACCTGTTCGGGGGTGGCGTTGGTGGCGACGTCAAAATCCTTCGGTCGCAGACCCAGCAGCAAGTCGCGCACGGCGCCGCCCACGATGTAGGCCTGATAACCGCGGTCTTGCAGGGTCTGCACGACTTGCAGGGCACGCTCGTCGACCAGGTTCGGGTCGATGCGGTGGGCGCTGGCGGGCACGCTGTGGCGCTTGCCAAATTTGGGCGTCGCTGCGCCATCGGCTTGGCCAATGAGGCGTCGGATAAAACTTTTGATCATTCGCGTTCAAACAATTCGAGGATGGGCCAGCCCATCTGGCGGGCGTGTTCGCGCAAGCGCGCGTCGGGGTTGGTCGCCACGGGGTGCTGGACCCGGCCCAGCAAGGGCAAATCATTGACCGAGTCGGAGTAAAACGTGGCATCGACGCGATCCCAATCGAGGCCCTCATCGAGCAACCACTGCTGCAGGCGCTGCACCTTGCCTTCGCGCATCGAGGGCACCCCCTTGATCTCACCACTGTACCACCCGTTGGCGTCGCGCTCGAGTTCGACCGAAATCATCTCGGCGATGCCGAAGCGTTCAACAATGGGACGGGTGACGAACTCGTTGGTGGCGGTGATGACCATCAGCCGGTCACCGGCGCGGCGGTGGCGCTCGACCAACGCCAGGGCTTGGGGCCGGATGGCTGGGCGGATCACCTCGTCCATGAAGCGGCGATGCGCCTCGGCCGCAGCCTGCGGGCCGCGCTTGCGAAACGCCTCGGTGGCGAAGCGCACATAGGCGTGGATGTCGAGCGTGCCGGCCTGGTAGTGGGCATAGAACTCGTCGTTGCGGCGGGCAAAATCAACCGGATCGGTCCAGCCCAGGGTGATGGTGAACTGACCCCATGCGTAATCGGAGTCGATGGGCAACAGGGTGTGGTCGAGGTCGAACAGGGCCAATCTGGGGGTCATGGGGTGTCGCCGTCGTCCTGGCGCATGGATTTGATCAGGGGAATGGTGATGGCGCGCTGCTCGCGCAAGGCGTACTGATCCAACTGGTCCAGCAAGCCGATCAGGCTGCCCAGATCGCGGTTGAACCGGGTCAAGATGTAGTCCATCACCTCGTCTTTGAGAAAAATGCCGCGCGATTCGGCTTGCTGGCGCAGCACGGCACGGCGTTGTGACTCGTCCATGACCTTGAGTTGAAACACGTGGCCCCATCCCAGTCGGGTGCGCAGGTCCTCGCGCAAAGGCAAATGCGAGGGCGGCAGCAAACCGGCCGCCAACACCCAGCGCTGGCGCCCCTGGGCGGGGGTGAGGGCGTGCACGAACCAGTTGAAGGCGGCGTGTTGTTGCACCGCCGAGTAGGCGTGCACGTCGTCCATGATCACGACCTCCCAGGCGGGGTCGAATGCGGGCGGTTCGGCCCCCTCGGCGTCGAGCCAGCCAACCGCCTGGTCATGCTGGGCCAGCCACTGGGCCACGCCACGCAAGAGGTGGGTCTTGCCGCTGCCGCTGTCGCCCCACAGGTAGGTGGGCACGGGCGAGCGCGCCGCATGCGACACCCACAGACGCAGGTGCTCGTAGACCTCGCGGTTGGGACCAGGAAAGAAGCTCTGCAGGCTGGGGCCAGCGGCCAAGCCGATGTCCAGGGTCATCTGCTTCATGCGGGTCCGTCCGACGAAGGGCCCCAGTGGGCCAGCAAATGCCGCCACGCCACCAGCAGCACCGCGCTGGCGGGCAAGGCCAGCAAAACGCCGACGAAGCCCAACAGCTGACCAAAAGCGAGCAGGGCAAAGATGACGGCCAGCGGGTGTAAGCCGATGCGTTCCCCGACCCAACGCGGGGTCAGGCCAAAACCCTCGATCAACTGTCCCAGCGCGTAGACGGCGCCGATCACAACCAGCGCGTGCACGGGTTCAAACTGCAACAGCGCGGCCATCAACGCCAGCACCAAACCGATGCCAAAGCCCACATAGGGCACGCACAGCGCCAACCCCGTGAAGATGCCGATGGGCCAGGCCAAATCCAGACCGGCCAGACGCAGGGCCAGGGCGTAGTAGAGGGCCATGGCCACCATGACCGAGACCTGGCCACGCACATAGCCACCCATGACCTGATCGCACTCGGCCCAAAACCCACCCACCGGACCGCGCCAGTGGATCGGCAAGGCCAGGTGCAGTCGGGCCAGCAATCGGGGCCAAGCGAGCAACAGGTAATACAAGGCGACCGGCACCAAAATCGCGTGGCCCAAGACCGCGAGCACCACGCTGCCCCCCAGCTTGAGCGAGGACAGCATGCGCGCCGCACCATCGCCCAGATTGCCACTGAGGTGTTCGCGCACAAAGGCTTTGATGCCCTCGACATCCAAGCGCACATCGATGCCCCAGGACTGCAACACCGGGGTGAGGGTGGCATCAAGTTTTTGGACCAACAGCGGCAACTGGTCGCGCAACAGCGGCCACTCGTGGGCCAGCACCGGCACCACCAGGGCGGCCAGGGCGATCACCGCCGAAAAAAACACCGCCTCGACCAGGACCACGGCCAGGGCCCGCGGCACGCCCCAGGCGCACAGGCGCGCGACCCAGCCTGCGAGCAAATAGGCGAGCGCGGTGGCGATCAGAAAAGGGGACAGCACCGGAGACAAGGCCACACCCAGGACCAGCACGGTCACGGCGACGGCCCCCATGAGGGCCATTCTTTGCAGGTCTTTGGGCAATTGCATACAGGGGCCCGGCGGGGCGTCACTAGAATAGCCTGATTTTATCGGGCATCCCGCCCCATCAGGCCCCATCCCCATGAATCAACCCCTGTCTTACAAAGACGCTGGCGTCGACATCGACGCTGGCGATGCCCTGGTCGAGCGCATCAAGCCCCTGGCCCGCAACACCCTGCGCCCGGGGGTGCTGGCCGGCATCGGTGGCTTTGGCGCCTTGTTCGAGGTGCCCAAACAGTACCGCGAACCGGTCATGGTCAGTGGGACCGACGGCGTCGGCACCAAGCTCAAATTGGCCTTCGAGTGGGACCTGCACGACACCGTGGGCATCGACCTGGTGGGCATGAGCGTGAACGACATCCTGGTGCAGGGGGCCGAGCCCTTGTTTTTCCTCGACTACTTTGCCTGCGGCAAACTGCACGTGGACACGGCGGCCCAGGTGGTGGCTGGCATCGCCCGGGGCTGCGAGGCCTCGGGTTGTGCGCTGATCGGCGGCGAGACCGCCGAGATGCCCGGCATGTACCCTCCGGGGGAATACGACCTGGCCGGTTTTGCGGTCGGTGTGGTCGAGAAATCGGCCATCCTCGACGGTCGGCACGTCTGTGCCGGCGACGCGGTGCTGGGCCTGTCGTCCAACGGCGTGCATTCCAACGGATTCTCACTGGTGCGCAAGGTGATCGAGCGCGCCGCCAACCGCCTGCCGATCCAACTCGACGGCCTGGCGTTTCGCCAAGCCATCATGGCCCCGACCCGCTTGTACGTGAAGCCGGTACTGGCCGCGCTCAAGCAACACCCTGCCGGGCCAGATCAGGGCATCAAGGCATTGGCCCACATCACCGGTGGGGGTCTGCTGGAAAACATCCCGCGCGTGCTGCCCCATGGTCTGGGGGTTGATGTGCGCCGGGGCAGTTGGCCGCGCAGCGAGCTGTTTGCCTGGTTGCAAGCCGAAGCCGGGATCGACGACATCGAAATGAACCGCACCTTCAACAACGGCATCGGCATGGTCTTGGTGGTGCCCGCCACGCAGGTCCAAGCCATCACGCGCACCCTGAGTCAACTCGGCGAGCAGGTGCACACCATCGGCCAGGTGGTGCCACGCGCGCAGGGCGCAGCGGTGCAATTGGTCGACTGAGACGCGCGGGTCTTGCCAGCATCGCGGCTTCACAGATCGCTCTGTCCGGCCTCGCTGGTTTCGCGCAGCACGCCGATGCGTGCACGCACGGCAGCCATGCGCCGGGTGTCGCCTTGCGAGCGATAGATTTCTTCCAGGTTGCGCAACATGCGCCACACGATGTCTCGCCCGCTGGCGGGTGCCAGGTGCGCCAACAACAACTCGTCGGCGTCCCGCTGGCGGCCATGGTGCACCGGCGTGGCCATGGTCTGGATGCGCTCGATCAGCTCGTCGCGCCCCAGTGATTCGCCCGTGAAGGGGTCGATCACGATCTGGCCCCGGCGGGGTTCTTGCAGATGCACCTTGACCAGAAAATGCCCAGGAAAGTTGATGCCCTCGGCATCCAGCCCCAAACCCTGCGCGAGCTCTAGCCAGATCACGGCCAGGCTGATGGGAATACCGCGTCGCGTGCCCAGCACCATGTGTAAAAAGCTGTTGTCTGGGTCGTAATAGTCGTTCACGTTGCCAGCAAAACCCAACTCTTCAAAGAAACAGGCGTTGAGCACCTGCAGGCGTTGCAGCTCATCGTCGTCGGCGCCCACCCTGCGGCTCAAGCGGGCCTGAATGCGATCGACCTGGGCCAACACCTGCGACACATCGACGTCGGGGTACTCGTCCTGGGCCAGACTGGCGGCGGCCTCGAGCAGGGGAAACGCCCCATCACCCGACACCAGCGAGCGGAAGTAATCGAGGGCGGTGGGGACTTCGATCCGATAACTCATGACCGCATCATGCCGTCAAACACGCACAAATGCACGCCATTTCAATCCGGTCACACGCAGCACGGTGAAATAGACCAGGACCGAAACCAGCAGCACCAGGGCCAGCCACGTGAGCCGCAACAACGGTTGCGCTTGCAAGGCCACCCAATCCCAGTGCCCGTTGGCCCACCACAGCCAAGCGGTCAAACACACGCCAGCGGCACCCACCTGCGCCAGAAACCGGCCCCAGCCCGGCTCGGGGCGGTAATGGCCCTGCCGACGCAGCCCCCACCAGAGCCAGGCGGCGTTGACCCAGGCCCCCAGGCCGATGGACAAGGCCAAACCGGCATGGGCCAGCCAAGGCACCAGGACGAGGTTGAACAGCTGGGTCAGCACCAACACGCCGATGGCCACCTTGACCGGGGTCTTGACGTCCTGGCTGGCGTAAAAGCCCGGGGCCAGCACCTTGATCGCCACCAGGCCCAACAGACCCACGCCATAGCCCATGAGCGCCAGCGTGGTCTGCGTCACGTCGTGGGCGGTGAAGGCCCCGTAATGATAGAGGCCCGCGACGATCGGCGTGGCCAGGCACAACAGCCCGATCGCGCTGGGCACGGCCAGCACCACCACCCCGCGCAACCCCCAGTCGAGCATGGCGCTGTAGCGTTGCGCATCACCGCTGGCCTTGGCGGCGGCCAAGCGGGGCATGAGGGCGACCCCCAGCGCCACGCCCAGCATGGCGGTCGGAAACTCCATCAAACGGTCGGCGTAACTCAACCAACTGACGCTGCCTGGCGTCATGTGCGAAGCGATTTGGGTGTTGATCACCAGTGACAGTTGCGCCACCCCCACACCCAGCAAAGCGGGGGCCATGAGCGCCAAAATGCGCTGGCAACCAGCCTCGGCCCAGGCCGCGCGCCAAGCCCGCGGCCCAATGCCGGGCCAGGGGCGCACGCTCAGGCGGTGCAAGGCCAGCCCCATCGCCGTCAATTGCAGCAGGCCACCCAGCATCACCCCAGCGGCCAGGGTGTAGATGGGGTGCCAACCCCAGGCCTCAAACCAGGGCCTGGCCCACCAGGCCACACCGATCATGGACAGATTCAACAACACAGGGGCGGCAGCGGGCACGGCGAAGCGGTGCCAGGTGTTGAGCACCCCGGCCGCCAGCGCCACCAGGGACATGAAACCGATGTAGGGAAACATGATGCGGGTCATCCACACGGCGGCCTCGTGGCCCTGCGCCGACTGCCCCAGGCCACTGGCCAGCAGCCAGACCAGGCCAGGGGCGCCGACGACCCCCAAAATGCAAGTGAGCACCAACACGCCAAACAGCAAGGTGGCAACCTGTCGCACCAGCCGCTGGGTGGCCTCATCGCCGGCTGTTTCACGCGTCGAGGCCAACACCGGGACAAAAGCCTGACTGAAGGCCCCCTCGGCAAACAGGCGTCGAAACAGGTTGGGAATGCGAAACGCCACGTTGAACGCGTCGGTCAAGGCGCTGGCCCCAAACCACGAGGCGATCAACAGCTCGCGCGCCAGCCCGGTGACCCGAGAGGCCAGGGTGAAGAGCGAGACGATGGAGGCGGATTTGAACAGGCTCACCCGCGTAGTGTATGTCGGCTATAATCATGGGTTCGCTGTCATCATCCACAAACCTCAAGGAACACCGAAATGGCATCTGGAAAGCCGAAGAAAAAGAACCCGCGCCTGGCGTCGGGCCGCAAGCGCGCCCGTCAGGACGTGAAACTCAACGCCGCCAACACCTCGCTGCGCTCGAAGTACCGCACCGCCGTGAAAAACGTGGAAAAGGCCGTTGTCGCTGGCGACAAGGTCAAAGCCACTGAACTGTTTGCCAAGATGCAATCCGTCGTCGACGCCATCGCCGACAAGGGCATCTTTCACAAAAACAAGGCCGCTCGTGACAAGAGCCGCCTGTCGACCAAGGTCAAGGCCCTGGCCGCGGCCTGAACACAGGCCAAGCGCACGACCCCATCGGGTCGCCGTTTGAACGGGTGCGCTGACAGCGAAACAAAAACCGCCTTCGGGCGGTTTTTTCATGACCGCATCGCTCTAATAGATCGTTTTTACCAACATTTTCTATTTTTATTGACATATTTATCATTACTCAATACCCCATTTCATTCAAAATACCTTTAAGGTATGATTTATGCAATTGATCCACCCTCGCCCACCCAGACAACCCTTGGAGGGGTTGAGCGACCGAGAAAGAAAAATTTGGGGTGGGCCCGTCTGGGACCTGCATCAAGCCCAACTTGACTTGCGAGAAGGTCGACTTCGCCCGCTGACGACGAAAAACGTCAGCGATGCCCTGAACACAGACTTGGGTTGGAACTTAAGGGATGTCAAAAATGGATTTCAAATGTTGCGCCCCCCACATTACAACCAGTCGGAGTGGGTCTGGCTTCAAGGCAACACGGGCGAACCATTGCCCGCTGACAGTGACTTATTGCCCTGCGAAAGGACCCCTGATCGAGACGACACCCCACCGTTGGATGTGCGGGTTTATCTGAAGTTCACCCTTCCCAATCCCCTCTTGCACATTTTCTTTGTGTCTGTTCATCCGAGCATCTGACCACGGAGCGCACCATGTCACTTTCCGACCAAGCACCGAACGCTGCCCCCTGTGTCATTCTGACTGCAGCCAGCACGCTTATGAACTCCATTTGCGCTCAGGGCGGCGGTCCATTTCGGTTCAAGGGTTGAAACATTGGTTTTGCGGCGCTTGCTCTTTCGACTTCACCGATGAAGCACAATCGGCACACAACCTGGATTTGATCGAATCGGCCACGCGCCAACAGCAAGGCGTGGTCACCCCTGGCCTGATGCGCCAGTTGCGTAAAACCTGGGGATTGACTCAAGCCATGGCCTCCAAACTGTTCGGTGCGGGTGACAGTTCATTCGCCAAATGGGAATCGGGACAGTCGAACATCAGTCGCCCCGCTGCTTTGCTGATTCAAGCCGCCTCTCACGTGCCTGGCGTGATGGCTTTTCTGGCTCAATTGGCCAAGATCGAACTCCATCCGATTCAAGCGGCCCACTGGGGTGGGTCTCTTAAACAAGCCCAATCGCCCAAGGCCTATCAAAATTGGAACCTCTCGGTTGAAATGGAGATGGCGACTTCCAACCGGGTGACTTGGCACACCCTGCAGCGCCCGCCTGCACGCCCAGCCAATGACGCTTACATGGAAATCGCCAGGCAAGCCAGGATTGGTGAGTGGCGACCTCATTTGAACACCGTTACCCAGGACAAGGTCGTCGCATGAGCAGACTCAGCCCCGTTCAACTGTTGGAATGCCAGCCCATCAAGATCAGCCTCGAGTTATCGGATCCAGCCGATGGCCTGGCCTTGCCGCTACCCGAAGCCCAAGACATTGGGCTGGAGTTTTACAAGCACATGGAAAATTGTTCGGAAACTGAGACGGACGAGTCAGATGTGTTTGCGAAAGCACACACTTATCTGATCTCACTTGGCGTCCGTTCCGCCAAGGGACGCCCCTACGCCGGGCTCAAATTCGAATTCATCTTTTCGGGTCGTTTCGCCTGCACACAAAATTTTGCCGGCAACATGCATCGTTCGCAAACACCGCAAGAAATGGCCTATCAGCACGGATTAAGCATTCTTTATGGATCGGTGCGCGAGTCGTTTGCCACCCTGGCGGCTCGCATGGGTCACCCACGTTTGTGCTTGCCCGTTCTGAATTTCATGGACGAACAAGCAACGCAACATGTGCCACCGAGTGCCGATTGAGACTCGGCTTTCGCCCGTCGGCATGATCCAAAAACGACGCGTGAATCAAGCCTGAAGTTGCGCGCTGGTGTCGTTGAGCAATTCGGCTTGAGGCGCTTGAGGGGCTTGGGATGCGCTGGACTGTAGCGACTGGATCAACCCACCCTCTGATATGGGCAGCAAACAAGCCTCGACGGTTTGCAGGTCGTTGTCACGGGCGAAGTTCATGACGAAGTCAAACGCCATTGGCTCGGCCTCGCGCAGATCGAGGTGCACCACCACGCACTTGGTGCCATTGAGCGTGTTGGGCACGCACCAAGGCGAATAACTGGCCGGGTGATGGCGGTTTTGAGCGCCACCGGGACGGAAAGAACCCATCACGCCAGCCAAACGCTCGGCCCAATCGCTGGGGCGAAACACCTTGCCCGAGCGGGTCACGCCCAGGATGAAGATTTGTTTGACGTTGGGATCGATCATGGTTGAGGGTTTACACTGGAATTATATCTTATATAAGACATATGACAAGCCCATGACCGTTCCGAACCCGGATGGAGCCAAGCGGGTGTCGCCACCACCGACGAGGGTCGCAGCGCGGGGCGGGCGGTCATCGCGCCGCCCGGGAGAGGCGTTAAAATGAATGCCCAGAGGCTCAACCTGCACCCCTGCTGTTGGGCCGATTTCTTTTTTAGGAGCCGACATGACCACCGCCGCCTCGCCCCACACCATGAACACCTATGGCCGTCTGCCCGTGGCCATGTCGCATGGCAAGGGCCTGCGCGTGTGGGACACCGATGGCAAGTGCTACCTGGATGCCCTGGCCGGGATCGCGGTCAACACGCTGGGTCACGGCCACCCCAAGCTGGTGCCCGCCTTGCAGGACCAGGTGGCCAAGATGATCCACTGTTGCAATTACTACCATGTGCCGGATCAGGAACGGCTGGCGGCCAAGCTGGTTGAAAAATCTGGTCTGACGAATGTGTTTTTTTGCTCGACCGGGCTCGAAGCCAACGAGGCCGCCATCAAGTTGGCGCGCAAATTCGGTCACGACAAGGGGATCGACCAGCCGGTCATCGTGGTGTATGAAAAATCGTTCCATGGCCGCTCGATCGCCACGCTGAGCGCGACCGGCAATGAAAAAATCCAAAAGGGCTTCGGGCCCTTGGTCGAAGGTTTTTTGCGCGTGCCGCTCAACGACATCGACGCCTTGAAAAAAGCCACCGAGGGCAACCCCAACGTGGTGGCGGTGTTTTTTGAGACCATCCAGGGCGAGGGCGGCATCAACCCGATGCGCTGGGACTACCTGCGCCAGGTGCGCGAGCTGTGCGACCAGCGCGACTGGCTGATGATGATCGACGAGGTGCAGTGTGGCATGGGCCGCACCGGCAAATGGTTCGCCCACCAATGGGCTGGCATCTTGCCCGACGTGATGCCTTTGGCCAAGGGCCTGGGGTCGGGCGTGCCGGTGGGTGCCGTGGTGGCGGGCCCGAAGGCGGCGCAGATCTTTCAGCCGGGCAACCATGGCACCACCTTTGGCGGCAACCCGCTGGCCATGCGCGCCGGTGTCGAGACCATCCGCATCATGGAGGAAGACGGCTTGCTCGAGAACGCCGCGCGCGTGGGCGAACACCTGCGCGATGCGCTGGCCTTGGGCCTGCGCGGCGTCGCCGGTGTGAAAGAAATCCGTGGCCAGGGCCTGATGTTGGGCATCGAGCTCGAGCGCGCCTGCGGTCCGATCATGAACCGAGCGCTGGAGGCCGGTTTGTTGCTCAGCGTGACCGCCGACCAAGTGATCCGTCTGGTGCCGCCGCTGATCATCACGACCGCCGAGGCCGATGAAATCGTCTCGATCCTGGTGCCGATCATCAAAACGTTTTTGGCATCCGCATGAAGCACTACCTGCAATTCACGGACCTGAGCGCCGACGAATACGCGCACTTGTTCGCGCGCGCGGCGCTGATCAAGGCCAAGTTCAAGGCCTACGAAAAGCACCAACCGCTGACCGACCGCACCCTGGCGATGATTTTTGAAAAGGCCTCGACGCGCACCCGCGTCAGCTTTGAGGCCGGCATGTACCAACTGGGGGGCTCGGTGGTGCACCTGACGACCGGCGACAGCCAACTGGGCCGCGCCGAACCGATCGAGGACAGCGCGCGCGTGATCAGCCGCATGGTCGACCTGGTCATGATCCGCACGTTTGGACAAGACAAGATCGAGCGCTTTGCCCAGTACTCCCGAGTGCCGGTGATCAACGGCTTGACGAACGAATTTCACCCCTGCCAGATCTTGGCCGATCTGTTCACCTACATCGAGCACCGGGGCGATGCGCGCGACCCACTGGCCTGTTTGAAAGGTCGGGTGGTGGCTTGGGTGGGCGATGGCAACAACATGGCCAACACCTGGTTGCAGGCCGCCGAGATGTTGGGTTTTACTGTGCATGTCAGCACCCCCAGCGGCTATGAGGTCGATCAACAGGTGGCGGGACTGCGCTCGAACGACAGTTACAAGGTCTTTGCCGACCCCATGCAAGCCTGCGCGGGTGCCGACCTGGTCACCACCGATGTCTGGACCAGCATGGGCTTTGAAGCCGAAAACGAAGCCCGCAAAAAAGCCTTCGCCGATTGGTGCGTGGACCGTGACCTGATGGCCCAGGCCAAACCTGACGCCTTGTTCATGCACTGCCTGCCCGCGCATCGGGGCGAGGAAGTCGAGGCCGACGTGATCGACGGCCCGCAATCGGTGGTCTGGGACGAGGCCGAAAACCGCATGCATGTGCAAAAGGCCCTGATGGAATACCTGCTGCTGGGCCGTCAATAAAGCGTCCAAAGTCCATGTCGCACTGCCAGCAATGTGGCGCCTGCTGCGCCCAATTCCGGGTGGATTTTTCGATCTACGAGCTCGATGAGCACGGCGGCAGCGTGCCCAGTGGCCTGACCGTGCCGGTCAACGGCAACACCTGCCGCATGCGCGGCACCGATCACGTGCCAATCCGCTGCGCCGCGCTCACCGGTCGATTGGGTGAGCAAGTGGGTTGCGGCATCTACGAATGGCGACCCAATCCCTGCCGCGAATTCACCGAAGGGTCAGACGCCTGCAACCGGGCGCGTGCCCGGCATGGTTTGGCACCGATCGCCTGAAGCCCGGCACGGTTCGGTCATATTCACATTCCAAACGTCGCCACCCCGTCTGGGGCCGACGGAGACAGTTGATGCGGATCGATGTGTCCGACATGAAAGAAACCCGGGTCTGGGTCACTGCCCTTGGGGCACTGCGTGGACGAAGGGGGTTCGCCAAACTCAGCGCTCGCCGTACAACCAGGGTTGGTCCATGAGCCGAGGCCCGGCCAAGCGCAAGGCGGCGTTGCGGGCCCACGCCACAGGTCCACTCGCGTGAAAGACCTGGCCGTTGCGTCGGGCCTGGCGCTGCACCCGCGCGTTGCGCGCCCAACGCGCTTGCGCATAGGCCGCCAGCACCCCCGCCACGTCCTGGGTGCCGTGGGCCAAGACGCATTGGGCGAGTTGCCAGGCGTCCTCGATCGCCATGCCCGCCCCCTGCGCCAGATAAGGCAACATGGGGTGTGCTGCGTCGCCCAGCAAGCCCACTCGACCCCGGGCCAGCTGGCTGGGCCCTTGCAGATCAGGCCGGGCCCACAACGACCACGCCCGCCAAGTCTCGACCGGTCGCAAGACATCGTGCAGGTCGTGACACAGCCCCCGCAGGGCGCGCTGCACATCCGCGCGGATGTGCTCGGGCTTGCGCTGCGCGTCCCATCCGGCTTGGGCCGCGTGTTCAGGGGCTTCGACCAACACCACCAGGTTGAGCCAGTCGCCGCGCCGCACGGGATAGTGCACGGCATGCAAGCCAGGGGCCATCCAAACCCGAACCAGAGGCTCGCGCCAAGGCGGGGGCAAGAGCCGCGTGGGCAATAGGGCCCGGTAGGCCCAGTGACCGGTGGGAAGGGGATCGCCGTCGGACCACACCTGTTGGCGCACACGGCTCCACAGGCCGTCAGCCCCGATCAGGGCTGGCGGTTCCCACCCTTGCCCCCTGTCGTCGATGACCCTCAAGTTCCCCGCACCGTCAACCTGCACCTCGGCCAAGGACCGACGCAAGTCGGTCTTGACCCGCGCGGGGTCGAGCGCGGCCAGCAACAGGCCATGCAAGTCGGCGCGGTGGATGGTCATGTATGGCGCGCCATAGCGGCGAGCAACGTCGCTCAGGTCAAGCCGGCCCAGACACTGTCCTGTGGTGGCGTCGTGCGACACCAGGGCCTGGGGCGAGACCGCCACCTGTTCCAGGGCCGAACCCAAGCCCCAGCGCCGCAAAATGCGGGTGACGTTGGGGCCGATCTGGATGCCCGCGCCCACCTCGCCAAAGGCGTCGGCCTGCTCCCAGAGCTGCGAGCCGATCCCCTGCTGCTGCAAGGCCAAGGCTGTGGCCAGCCCCCCGATGCCGGCACCCGCCACCAACCACTCAGCCATGCCGGCTCAACCAATCTTGGTGGCATGCGTCGAGTTGGCTCAGCCAGTGGTCGCGCAGGGCCGGGTCGACAAAGCTGGCCTCAAAACTGTTGCGCGCCAGTTGCAAGGCGTGCTCGGGGCCCAATTGCAGGGCCTCGAAGGTCTGGATGAAGTTGTCGTTGATGTAACCCCCAAAGTAGGCGGGGTCGTCGGAATGCAGGGTCACGCACAGGCCTGCTTCGAGCAGGCGGCGCAGGTTGTGTTGGCGCAAATCATTGAACACGCACAATTTGACGTTGGACAAAGGGCAGACGGTCAGCGCAATTCGCTGCTGGGCGAGCCGTTGCATCAGGGCCGGGTCCTCTTCGGCGCGCACCCCGTGGTCGATGCGCTCGGCGCCGAGCACATCGAGCGCGCTGTGAATGTAGGCGGGTGGCCCCTCCTCACCGGCGTGCGCCACCACGCGCAAGCCCAGGTCGCGACAACGGGCAAAGACGCGGGCAAATTTTTCGGGGGGGTGCCCCCTCTCGCTCGAATCCAACCCCACCCCAATGAACAAATGGCGATGGGCCAAGGCGGCATCGAGCGTGGCCATGGCGTCCGCTTCGGACAGGTGACGCAAAAAACACAGGATCAATTCGGCGTGCAAGCCATGCAGGACGCGCGCGTCGGTGCAGGCCCGGTGCAGGCCCTGGATCACCGTCGCCATCGGCACGCCGCGGGCGGTGTGGGTTTGGGGGTCGAAGAACACTTCCGCGTGCACCACATGGTCGGCAGCGGCGCGCTGAAAATAGGCCATGGCCATGTCATAAAAATCGGCCTCGGTGAGCAGCACGCTGGCACCCGCGTAGTAAATGTCGAGGAAACTTTGCAAGTCGGTGAAGGCGTAGGCCGAGCGCAAGGCCTCGACGCTCGCGTACGGCAGTTTCACCCCATTGCGCCGCGCGAGTTCAAAAATGAGTTCAGGCTCCAGCGATCCCTCGATGTGGATGTGCAACTCGGCCTTGGGCATCTCGACCAGCAGGGTGCGTAAGGAGGGGCTCATGACTAACTCCGCAATGTGGCCCGAGTTTACCCCCGCCCTCAGGCGCGCGCCGGGGCTTAAGGGGCGTGTGCGAGGGAGCGCAGTCGTCCGGGATCGACCAGATTCAGGGTGCGCCCGCGGCCATGGATCAGGCCCTGTTCGCGCAGGTCGCGCAAGATGCGTGAGAGCGTCTCGGGGGCCATGCCCAGCTGTTCGGCGATTTGCCGTTTGCGCTGCGTGAGGTGCACGGCGCACGACGCGCCAGCGGCCTCGGCCTGGTGCAACAGCCACTGCACGCAACGGGCATGGGCGTCCATCGCCAAGCGACTGAGCGTGGTCTCGGCCCACTCCCTTTGTTGTCGGGCCAGGCTGCGCAGCATGCCCTGCACCCCCGACGGCTGATCGAGCAACCAGAGCCGGAAGTGGGACAGGGGCATGGATTTGATTTCGACGCTGCTGTCGGTGACGGCGTCAAAACCGACCTCGCCATCGAGCAAGGCACTGCTCAGGTCGATCCAATCGGGCGCCACGATGCTGCCCTGCCGGTGGATCCAGCGGCCGCCCTGCCACAACCCCACGCTGACCTGGCCAGAGACCAGGTAGTGGGTCTGCGCATGGGCCTGCCCGCGCGTGAGCAGGCGCACCCCAGCGGGCACGGCTTTCGGAGGCATGCGATCGAGCAGGTCGGACACAGACAACATGGCCCTGACTGTGCCAAAAACCGCTCGGGTCGTTTTTGTCCTAAGTCAAAGAATCGGACGCAAGGCGCTCAAAGCACCAAAATGGCCCTGAAGTCGTTGACGTTGGTGTAAGTCGGCCCGGTGACCACCAGGTCGCCCAAGGCGTTAAAGTAGCCGTGTGCGTCGTTGCACAGCAGGCTGTCGGCGGCTCTGTGACCCAGGGCCAGGCCGCGCGCCAGTGTGTCGGGGGTCACCAGGGCCCCAGCGTTGGTGCCCATGCCATCGATCCCATCGGTGTCGGCGGCCAGGCCCCAAACGCCCGACTGGCCTTGCAAGCCCAGCGCCAGGCCCAGGCAAAACTCTCCGGCACGTCCCCCCACCCCACGCCGCCAGCCCTCGGGCAAAGGACGCACCGTGACAGTGGTCTCGCCGCCGCTGAGCAAGACGCACGGTGCCTGAAAAGGGCCATCGCCACGCGCGACCGCCCGCGCCAGCGCGGCGTGTACCCGCCCGACCTCGCTGGACTCGCCCTCGACCTCGTCCGACAGCACGTGGGCGGCCAAACCCCACTGGCGGGCCCGTTCGGCGGCGGCCAGCAGGGATTGGCGGGGGGTCGCGACCATGCGCAATGTGCGCTGCCGCCACTCGGGTCCGCCGGGCTTGGGCGTCTCCCAGTCGCCCCGCCTGAGCCCTTCAAGCACGGCTGGGGGCACGGCGATGCGGTAACGCTCGAGCAGGGCCAGTGCATCGGCGCAGGTGCTGGCGTCGGCCACCGTCGGTCCACTGGCGATGACCGAGGGGTCGTCGCCGGGCACGTCGCTGATCGCCAGGGTCAGCAAGGGGGTCTGACCACAGGCCTGAGCCAAGCGCCCGCCCTTGATGCGCGAGAGGTGCTTGCGCACACAGTTCATCTCGACGATGTTGGCGCCAGATTCGAGCAAGCGGCGGTTGATGGCCTGCTTGTCGGCCAGGCTCAAGCCCTGCGCAGGCAAGGTCAAGAGAGACGAACCACCGCCCGAGATCAGGCACACCACCAGGTCGTCAGGACCCAGCCCGCGCACCAGGCTCAGCATGCGTTCGGCGGCGGCCATGCCGGCGGCATCGGGCACGGGGTGCGCCGCTTCGACGACCTCGATTCGACAGGGGTGCGCCCGATCGTGGACCGGGGTGTGGTGGTAGCGCGTGACGACCAGACCCGACAGGGGGGCATCGACCGGCCAGAGGTCGCAAAAGGCGTGTGCCATCGAGGCCCCTGCCTTGCCAGCCCCGATCACCACCGTGCGCCCTTTGGGAGGCTGAGGCATGTGGGGGGCCATGGCGTGGGCGGGCATGGCGCGCTGCACGGCCGCGTCATACAGGTGTCTCAAGGCGGCGTCTGGCGTCATGGCCTGTGGCCAGGCGCTCGGGCGCCGCAAGGGGTTAATATCCATGGGTTTGGTCCCTGTTCATCCACCCAAGTCTAGCCCGAGTTCACCATGTCCACCCTACTGATCGAGCGCGCCCATTGCGTGGCGACCCAAGACGATGCGGGCTCCGAACTGGCCGATGCGTCGGTGTTTGTGCGCGACGGCTGGATCGACGCCGTGCTGCCCGCAGGCACCGACCTGAGGCCTTACCGAGAGCAGGCCGACGAGCGCATCGACGCCTCGCGGCACCTGGTGGTGCCGGGGCTGATCAACACCCACCACCACATGGTGCAGTCGCTCACCCGCGCCGTTCCCGGTGGCCAAAACGCCGAGCTCTTCACCTGGCTCAAAAGCCTGTACCCGATCTGGGCCGGCCTGACCCCTGAGATGGTGACGACCTCGCACCAAGTGGCCATGGCCGAGTTGCTGCTCAGCGGTTGCACCACCAGCAGCGACCACCATTACATCTACCCCAACGGCACCCGGTTGGAAGACAGCATCGCTGCCGCCCAGGCCATGGGGCTGCGCTTTGTCGCCACGCGAGGCGCAATGACGGTGGGCGAAAGTCAGGGGGGACTGCCGCCAGACCGGGTGGTCGAAAAAGAAGCCGATGTGCTGCGCGAGATGCAGCGTCTGGTCGAGACCTGGCATGACCCGCAAGCGGGCTCGATGTTGCACGTCGCGTTGGCCCCTTGCTCGCCGTTTTCGGTCAGTGAATCGTTGATGGTCGAGTCGGCCCGGCTGGCGCGCTCGCTCGGCGTGCGCCTGCACACCCACTTGGCAGAAAACGACCACGACGTGGCCTACACCCAGGAAAAATTCAATTGCACGCCCAGCGAATACGCCGAGCGACTGGGCTGGGTGGGCGAGGACGTCTGGCACGCCCACTGCGTCAAGATCGATGGGCACGGCATCGATCTGTTCGCGCGCACGCGCACCGGCATCGCGCATTGCCCATGCAGCAACATGCGACTGGGCAGCGGCATCTTGCCGCTGCGGCGCTTGCTCGACGCCCAGGTGCCGGTCGGTCTGGGGGTGGACGGCAGCGCCAGCAACGACGGGGCGCACCTGTTGGGAGAGGCGCGCCAGGCCATGCTGCTGGCGCGGGTGAGCAAGGGATTGGAACCGTTTGGCTGCGACCACGGACCCGCCCAGATGACACCGCGCGACGCGCTGCGTCTGGCCACCCGGGGGGGGGCCAGCGTGCTGGGACGTGCCCACGAGCTGGGACAGATCAGGGTTGGTTACTGCGCCGACCTGGCCCTGTTTCGGCTCGACACGGTGGCCATGGCGGGGGCGGCGGTGCACGACCCGGTGGGGGCGCTCTTGTTGTGCACGAGCGCGCCATCGGATTACACCGTGGTCCACGGTCGCGTGGTCGTGCGCCAGGGCCAATTGAACCATGTGGACCTGCCCGTGCTGGTCGAGCAACACAACCGGCACGCGGCCCATCTGGCGCTAAGCGCCTGACGACCGTCCTCAGTGGGCGTGAAAGGTTGTCTGACTGATCAGGGTGACCATGCCGATGCCAGCCAGCAGCCAAGCCACTTGCGTGGCGGTGGCGGCGCTGCTCAAGCGTTTTTGCAGCTGTGGGATCAGATCGGCCAGCGCGACGTAGATGTAACTGCCGCTGGCGATGGTGAGCAGGTAGGGCAAGAAATGGGGTTGCGAATCGACCAGTCCGTAACCGACCAGACCACCGACCACGGTGGTGCCGCCGGCCAGCAAGAGCTTGAACAGCGCGCCGCGTGAGCGCGGTTGCTGACGCAACACCACCAGGTCGCCGATGTGGTGAGGCACCTCGTGGGCCAGCACCGCGACCGAAGCCGCCAGCCCCAGGTGCAGATTGGCCATGAAGGCGGCGGCCACCAAAATGCCGTCGCCAAAGGCGTGTACGCTGTCGCCCAGCAAGACCGACCAGCCCCCACCCGCGTGGCTGTGCCCGTGCGCGTGCCCTGGGGCATGACCGTGCGCGTGACCGGGGCCGTGGGCCTGGTCGTGGCTGTGGTGCTCGTGGCCGTGGTGCCAGAGCTCGGCCTTGTCGAGCAAAAAGAAAAACAGCACCCCCACCAACAGGGTGGTGAAGAGCAGGTGGATGTCGGCCCCTGACTCAAAGGCTTCGGGCAACAGGTGCATGAAGGCGGTTGCCAGCAGGGCCCCTGCCGCCAGACTGAGCAAGTGCTGGGTGTAGCGCGACAGCAGGGCGCGCGCGATCAGCGCCGCCAACAACACGCTGCCCATGCCAGCCACCAGCGTACCCAGCACGATATACAGGGGGGTCATGGATGCGCTCAAAGGTGCTTCTTGAACCAATCTTGCGCGCGCTGCCAACCGTCGGTGGCCGGTCCCTGGCGGTAGCTGGCTCGGTAGTCGGCGTGAAAGGCGTGCGGCGCATCGGGGTAGACCACAAACTGGCTGGCCTGGGCCGCACGGTTGGTCGAAGCCGCGGCCAAGGCCTGCTTCATCAGATCCACCTGCGCGACCGGAATGCCGGTGTCGGCGGCACCATACAACCCCAGCACCGGGGCCTTGAGCTGGGCCGCCAAGTCGACCGGGTGCGCGGGGTTGTTCGGGGTCACGGCCCCGCTGACGCGACCATACCAGGCCACGCCCGCGCGCACTTTGGCTTGGTGGGCGGCGTACAACCAGGTGATGCGTCCGCCCCAACAAAAGCCCGTGATGCCCAGCCGATCGGCGTTGCCGTTGTTCTGAGCGGCCCAGGCCACGCAAGCATCCAAGTCGGCCATGACTTGGGCGTCGGGCACCTTGGCGATGATCTCGGACTGGATCTTGGCGATTTCGCCATAGGCCTGGGGGTCGCCTTGGCGCACGAACAGCTCGGGGGCCAAGGCCAGGTAACCGGCGCGGGCAAAGCGGCGAGCGACATCGGCGATGTACTCGTGGACGCCGAAGATTTCCGACACCACCAGCACGGTGGGCAGGTTCTTTTGTCCAGCGGGCTGGGCTCGGTACACGGGCACCTGGGTGCCCCCGATGGTGAGGGTGATTTCACCCGCCAGCAGGCCGTCGGTGGGGGTCTTGATGGCGGTCTGCGCCATGATGGGCGCAGCGGCCATGGCGTAGCCCACGCCCAGGGCGGTTTGCAAGGCCCGGCGTCGGCTGGGTGCCGGCGCGTCGGGGTGAACATCGAGCAAGGCCTGGGTGTCTTCGATCAGGGTGGGGTTCATCTGTGTTCTCCGCTGGTTTTAGGGTCGCTTGAAATTGACTTCAGTGGGCCTGATCCCAGTTGGGGCCCAAGCCCAACTCGGCCAACAGCGGCACCCTGAGCTGCGCCACACCCGCCATGAGGGCCGGTATGGTCTGGCGCAACCAGTCCACTTCGTCTTCGGGCACTTCAAACACGAGTTCATCGTGAACCTGCATGATCATCCGAGTCCGGCGATTTTGCTGGTCTAGGGTCTTTTGCACTTGGTTCATGCTCATTTTAATGAGGTCGGCCGCGGTGCCCTGTATGGGCGCGTTGATGGCGGCGCGCTCGGCGGCGGCGCGGCGCGGGCCGTTGGGCGAGTTGATCTCGGGCAGGTACAGGCGGCGGCCCAGCACGGTCTGCACATAGCCCTGGGCCTTGGCCTGGGCCCGGGTCTCGTCCATGTAGCGGCGCACGCCTTCGAAGCGCTGGAAGTAGCGTTCGATGTAATTGCGCGCGGCCGTGTTGTCGATGTCGAGCGCGCGCGCCAGGCCAAAGGCGCTCATGCCGTAGATCAGGCCAAAGTTGATCACCTTGGCGTAGCGGCGCTGGTCGGCACTGACCTGATCGGGCGTCACCCCGAACACCTCGGCGGCGGTGGCGCGGTGCACGTCGAGCCCGTCGTGAAACGCGCGCAACAAGGCCGGGTCTTGGCTGATGTGGGCCATGATGCGCAGCTCGATCTGGCTGTAATCGGCGCTGGCGATCAGGCAACCCGGGCTGGCGACAAAGGCCTCACGCACGCGCCGACCTTCCGGGGTGCGAATCGGGATGTTTTGCAGATTGGGGTCGTTGCTCGACAGGCGCCCGGTCACCGCCACCGCTTGCGCGTAATGGGTGTGCACCCGACCGTCGGCGGGGTGGGCCATGGCCGCGAGTTTGTCGGTGTAGGTGCCTTTGAGCTTGGACAGGCCACGGTGCGCCAGGATCACCTTGGGCAAGGGGTAGTCTTCGGCGAGTTTTTCCAGCACCTCCTCGTCGGTGCTGGGGGCGCCGGTGGCGGTTTTTTTGATCACCGGCAAACCCAGGCGCTGGAAAAAAATCTCGCCGATCTGTTTCGGCGAACCCAGGTTAAAGGGTTGTCCAGCCAACTCGTGCGCTTGTCGCTCCAGTTCCAAAATGCGCTGGCCAAGTTCGTGGCTTTGCTGGGCCAGGACCTGGGCGTCGATCAAAACCCCGTTGCGCTCCATGCGATACAGGCTCTCGCTGCTGTCGATTTCCAGCTGGTACACCGCCCTCAATTCGGGCACCGCCTGCAGGCGCGGCCACAGCACCTGGTGCACGCGCAGGGTGTAGTCGGCGTCCTCGCACGCATATCGGGCGGCACGCTCCAGATCGACCTGGGCAAAGGGGATCTGGTGCGCACCCTTGCCGCACAGGTCCTCATAGCTCAAGCCCTGAATGCCAAGGTGACGCAGGGCCAAACTTTCCAGACCGTGCGGTTTGTGCACTTCGAGCACATAGCTTTGCAGCAGGGTGTCGTGCGCGTAACCGCGCACCTCGATGCCGTGGTTGGCCAGCACGTGCCGGTCGTACTTGACGTGTTGCCCCAGTTTCGGTTTGAGGGGGTTTTCCAGCCAGGGCCTCAAACGGGCCAGCACGGTGGCCAGGTCCAGTTGGGTCGGACACCCTGGGCCGTTGTGCGCCAGCGGGATGTAGGCCGCCTGCCCCACCTGGGTCGCCAGAGAAATGCCCACCAACTGCGCGCGCATGGCGTCAAGCGAGGTGGTTTCGGTGTCGATGCAGGTCAACTCGGCTTGGCTGATTTGGGCCACCCAGCGGTCCAGGTGATCCAGGTCCAGCACGGTGTCGTACTGGACCTCGGTCACGGCGGGGGCAATGGGGGGTGGGTCGTCAAACAAGCTGGCGGTGCCAGGGCCTGACGCGGGCGCGGCCGATGCAGCGCCAGGGACAGGCCTCGCCGAGCGGCCCGTGCCGCCCGCCTTGGCGCCCAGCGACTTGAAACCATAGCGGTTGTAAAAATCGGCCAGGGCCGCACCGTCGGGCTCGGCCAGGGTCAGATCGGTCAGGTCGGGCAAGCCACTGACATGCCCACTCAGGTCACAATCGGTGCGGATGTGCAGCAGCTCTTTGGCGGTTGGCAACCAGCCGATCGACTGGCGCAGGTTTTCTCCGGCGACGCCCTTGATGTCGGCGGCATGGGCCAGCAGGTTTTGCAGGGAACCGTATTCCTGCAACCACTTGGCCGCCGTCTTGGGGCCGACTTTGGGCACGCCGGGCACGTTGTCGACCGCGTCGCCCACCAAGGTCTGGAAATCAAGCATCAACTCAGGCGGGACACCAAATTCGGCGGTCACGCCCGCGATGTCGCGGCGCTTGCCGTTCATGGTGTCAACCATCGTGACGCGGGTGTTGACCAGCTGGCTCAGATCTTTGTCGCCGCTGGAGATGATGACCTCGATGCCCTGCTGGGCGGCGACATGGGCCAGGGTGCCGATGACATCGTCGGCCTCGATGCCGGGCACGTCGAGCACCCGCCAGCCCATCAGTCGCACCACCTCGTGGATGGGCTCGATCTGGCTGCGAAGGTCGTCGGGCATGGGCGAGCGGTGTGCTTTGTAGTCGGGGTAAATCTGGTCCCGAAAAGTGGGGCCCTTGGCGTCAAAAACGCAAGCGGCATAGCGCGCGGGCACGTCTTTGCGCAGGCTGTTGATCATGTTGATCATGCCGCGGATCGCCCCCACGGCCTGGCTGGACGGGTCCCCAGGCTGGACGCGCAAGTCGGGCATGGCGTGAAAAGCCCGGTACAAGTAGCTGGAGCCGTCCACCAGCAAGAGGGTGCGTTGGGTGTCACTCATCCCCACATTGTCGTTGGTTTCAGGCACCCCGGTGGCCGGGTCGGCCTACAATGGCGGCTGTTTGGACCCAGCCCCCTCTCACACGCGTCATGGCCGTTTTCACCCCCGTTGATCTGCCGCAGGCCCAAGGCCTGGCCGAGCGCCTCGGCCTGGGCTCGGTGACCGAGCTGCGTGGCATTGAAGGCGGGATCGAGAACACCAATTACTTTTTAACCACCGAGCAGGGCCGCTACGTGCTGACCCTGTTCGAGCGCCTGACCTTCGAGCAGCTGCCGTTTTATCTTTTTTTGATGAAACATTTGGCGCAGCACGGCATCGCCGTGCCCGACCCGGTGACCGACACGCACGGCGAGGTCTTGTTCGAGTTGAACGGCAAACCCGCTGCGGTGGTCAACCGCTTGACTGGTGGCAATGTGCTGGCTCCCCAGGCGCACCACTGTGCCACGGTGGGCGAGGCACTGGCACGCATGCACCTGGCCGGGCGCGACTACCACCGCGAGCAGCCCAATCTGCGCGGTCTGTCCTGGTGGGTCGAGACCGCCCCGCTGGTGCGCCCGCACCTGAGCCCCGCTCAGCTGAGCCTGCTCGATCACGAACTGGCCTACCAGCAACACGTCGCACAAAGCCCGGCTTATTTCAGCTTGCCGCGCGGCCCCATCCACGCCGATCTGTTTCGCGACAACGTCATGTTTGACCAGGATCGGCTGAGTGGCTTTTTTGATTTTTATTTCGCCGGCGTCGACCACTGGCTGTTTGACCTGTGCGTGTGCCTGAACGACTGGTGCATCGACCTGGCCAGTGGCCAGTGGGCGGTGGAGCGGCGCGACGCCATGGTGGCGGCCTACCAGTCGGTGCGCCCCCTGAGTGCTGGCGAGCGCCTGTTGTTGCCTGCGATGGCGCGTGCGGCAGCGCTGCGTTTTTGGATCTCTCGCTTGTGGGACTTTCATTTGCCCCGCGAGGCGAGCTTGTTGCAACCCCACGACCCGACGCACTTTGAGCGCGTCTTGCGCTGGCGGGTCGAACAGCCCTGGTCACTGTCATGAAGCTGCGTTTGGTCAAAGCCGCCACCGGTGTGGCGTGGATGCGTCAGGGGGTACAGGTGTTCTGGCGCCAACCGATCGCGTTGACCGGTCTGTTTTTCATGTTTCTGGGGCTGATGACCCTTATCTCGCTGATCCCTGTGGTGGGCGGCGTGCTCGCCTTGACGCTCTTTCCGCCCTGCTCGCTGGGGCTGATGGCCGCCACGCGCGAGGCCATGGGGGGCAAATTTCCCATGCCACGCGTGTTGCTGGTGGGCCTGTTGGGCGCGCCTGCCAAACGGCGCCAGATGGGGGTACTGGGCGCCCTGTACGCCCTGGGCTTTGTGGGAATGTTGTTGATCTCGGCCCTGGCCGACGGCGGCGACTTTGCCCGCATTTATCTGCTCGGTGGACGGATCGGGGCCGACACCGTCGAGCAACCGGGCTTCCAATCGGCGCTGTGGATCGCGATGCTGTTGTATGTGCCCTTTTCGGCGCTGTTCTGGCACGCCCCGGCCTTGGTGCACTGGCATGGCGTGCCCGCGGTCAAGAGCCTGTTTTTCAGCCTGATGGCCTGCCTGGGCAACTGGCGGGCGATGTTGGCTTACATGGCCAGTTGGATGGGCTTGTACGCGGCCATCGGCCTGGCCCTGGTGGTGGTCAGCTCACTGCTGGGCAGCGCCGATGGCGTGGTGCTCGGCCTGATCCCGATCATGCTGATGCTGACCGCCATGTTCTTTTGTTCGGCCTATTTCAGTTTCAAGGACAGTTTTGACCACGAGGTGCTGGCCTAAAGGGGCTGGGCCTTGAGCCAGCGCCGCATCCAAGGTTGACGCTCAGCCGGCGTTGATTTGTGCCACGGCTCGCGCAGCCAGCGTACTGACCAAGGCGGCCCGATAGGGGGCCGAGGCGTGCATGTCGGACAACACCTCATCCTGGGACACCTTGACCGCTTGTGCCACCGTCGGCGCGAATTCCTTTTGCAGGGCTTGTTCGATGGTCGTGGCCCGAAACGCGCAGGCCTGCGCACCGGTGACGCCCACACGCACCCCATCGGCGAAACGCGCAACGAACACGCCCACCAGGGCCAATTTCGAGGCCGGGTGTTTGAATTTGATGTAGGCCGCCCCCAAGGGTTTTTGGAAAGTGACGGCCTGGATCATTTCGCCCGGTTCAAGCGCCGTTTGATAAAGACCCAGAAAAAAATCATCGGCGGCAATGTCGCGCGCCTGGGTGTGGATGGTGGCTTTGAGCGCCAGCACGGCGCTGGGGTAGCAAGCCGCCGGGTCGCTGTAGGCCAGCGAGCCCCCCAGGGTGCCCTGGTTGCGCACCATGGGGTCGCCGATGCCACCCGCCAAAGCGGCCAGGGCGGGGATGGTGGCGCGCACCTGGGCGTGGTCGGCCACCTCGGCATGGCGCGCCATGGCCCCGATGCGCACGCCGTTGGGCGTGGTGTGGATGCCTTGCAACTCGGGCAGGCCCGACAAATCGATCAGACGGCCCGGGTCGCTCATGCGCAACTTCATGGCCTGAACCAGGCTTTGGCCGCCGGCCAGGTAACTGCCCCCGCTTTGGGCCTCTTGCAAGGCCTGTGCGGCTTGGGTGGGGCGTTGGTATTGGAATGCGTACATGTCGTGGGTGTCCTGCAGGGGTGGCTCAGGCCTGCGCGGCCTTGAGCACCGATTTGACGATGTTCTCGTAGCCGGTGCAGCGGCAGATGTTGCCCTCGAGCCCTTCGCGCACCTGCGCTTCGCTGGGTTTGGGGTTGCGTTGCAGCAGGTGGATCGCGCTCATGACCATGCCCGGGGTGCAGTAACCACATTGCAACCCGTGGCAGTCGCGAAACGCCTGCTGCACCGGGTGCAAAGTCTCGCCTTGGCTGATGCCCTCAATGGTGGTCACGGCTTTGCCCTGGGCTTGCAGCGCCAGGATCGAGCACGATTTGACGGCTTTGCCGTCGAGGTGAACGGTGCAGCAGCCGCATTGGGCGGTGTCGCAACCGACATGGGTACCGGTCAAGTGCAGTTGATCGCGGATCAGTTGCACGAGCAGGGTGCGGGGGTCGATGTCGGTCTGCACGGCGCGACCATTGACAGTCAGGGCGATGGGAACGGTGCTCATGTTCAGGCTTTCTGGGTGGTGGCGGACTGGATCGCGCTCCAGACGCGCTCGGAGGTGGCGGGCATGTCGATGGGGGCAGCGCCCACCGAGGCCAGGGCATGGTTGACGGCGTTCATGACCGCCGGCAACGCACCAACGGTGCCGGCCTCGCCGGCGCCCTTGGCGCCCATGGGGTTGGTCTGGGTCGGGACCGAGTTGTTCTCGATTTCGATGTGGGGCATGTCGGCGGCGCGCGGCATGGCGTAGTCCATGAAGCTGCCGGTGAGCAACTGACCCGACTCGCGGTCATAGACCACGCGCTCCATCAGCGCCTGACCCAGGCCCTGGGCCACGCCGCCATGGATCTGCCCCTTGACCCCCACCGGGTTGATCATGGTGCCGACGTCATCGACCACCCAGTAGCCAAGCACCTGGACCTCGCCGGTGCCAGGGTCGACCTCGACCTCGCAGGCGTGCGAACCGTTGGGCCAGGTTTCGGCCTTGGGCGCGTAGGTGGCCGTTTCGTACAAGCCACCCTCCAAACCCGGCGGCAGTTTGTTGAGCAAGAACGAGGTCTTGGCCACTTCCTTCAAGCCCATGGCCTTGTCGGTGCCGCGCACGGTGAACTGGCCCTGCTGAAAGTCGATGTCCTCGACGCTGGCTTCGAGCACGTGGGCGGCGATCTTGCGGCCCTTTTCGATGATGCGATCGGCCGCCTTCCAGGCCGCGCCACCGCCGATCACGGTCGAGCGCGAGCCGTTGGTGCCCATGCCAAAGGCGACCCGGTCGGTGTCGCCGTCGATGAACTTCACGTCTTTGGGGTCCAGGCCCAAGCGTTCGTTAAGGATTTGTTTGTACAGGGTCTCGTGGCCCTGCCCCTGCGATTTGGTGCCCACCAGCACCATGGCGGTGCCGCTGGGGTTGAAGCGGATTTCGGCGTACTCGGGCTGGCTGGGCGAAGCGGCGCGCTCGATGGCATTGGCAAAGCCGATGCCCCGCAACCGGCCCCGTTGGCGCGACTCGGCTTGCCGCTGGGCAAAACCCGCGTGGTCACACAGCTGCAGCACGCGTTCGAAGCCACGGTCGAATGCGCCACAGTCGTAGCTGACCCCAAACGGGTTCTTGTAGGGGAACGCATCGCTTGGGATCAGGTTGCGGCGACGCAATTCGACCCGGTCGATGCCGATCTGTGAGGCCGCGTCGTCGAGCAAGCGCTCGATGGTGTAGATCGACTCGGGACGGCCCGCGCCCCGATATGGCGCGGTGCTGTTGCAGTTGCCCATCAGGACGTTGACGCGCACATGGGCGGCGGGAATGCGGTAGACCCCCGAGAGCGTGACCACGTTGACGAACACCGACAACAGGTTGCGGTCCGATGAAATGTAGGCGCCGACGTTGGCGTGGTTGCGCACGCGCAAACCCAAGATGCGGCCCTGATCGTCAAGGGCGAGTTCGGCGTCGGTGACCACGTCGCGCGCGTGCTCGTCGGCCAAAATGGCCTCGCTGCGCTCACAGGTCCATTTCACGGGCCGTCCGATCTTGCGGGCGGCCCAGGGCATCAGGCGGTGTTCGGGATACTGCCAACCCTTGGTGCCGAAGCCGCCGCCCACGTCGTGGGCGATCACTCGGATCTGGTGCTCGGGGATCTTGAAAATGTTTTCCGCCAGGGCGTTGCGCACGCGGTGTGGATACTGCACATCGGCCCAGAGGGTGTAGCGGTCTTCACCCGGATCGTACTGGGCCAGCACCCCGCGCGGCTGCATGTAGTGGGCGAACACGCGGCTGATCACATAGCGTCGCTTAACGATGTGATGGGCCCGGGCAAAGGCCTCATCGGTCGCTTGTGCGTTGCCTTGCTCGAAGATGTGCGAGAGGTTGTCCGGGCAATCGGCCCAGACGGCGGGCGCCCCGCCCTCGACCAGTTGCAGGGTATCGGTCACGCTGGGCAAGGGCTCGTAATCGACCTCGACCCGCTCGGCCGCGTCCTTGGCCTGCCACAGGGTTTCGGCGATCACCAAGGCGACCGGATCGCCCACGTACTTGACCTCGCCCCGGCTCAAGCCGGTGTGCTGACGGGTGAACATGGGGCTGCCGTCGGGGCGCTTGCGCGGCAAATTGATTTTCATGGTGCCCAGCCCGTCAGCGGCGACGTCGTCGCCGGTGTAGACCGCCAGCACGCCAGGCGATTGCAAGGCGGCTTGGGTGTGAATCGATCGGATGCGCGCGTGGGCATGGGGCGAGCGCACCAGCACAGCGTGGGTTTGGCCTGGCAGGTTCTGGTCGTCGACAAATTGACCCTGACCGCGCAACAGGCGAGGGTCTTCGAAACGCGACACGGATTGGCCGATGCCGAATTGGGTCATGCTGATCGTTCCATCAATTGGTGAGATTGCGCTTTGCAAGCGCTTTTTTTTCGAGTATGGTCAAGACCATCGCGTTTGTAAAGCAAGGCCGAGGCATTATGACCTCAATCGCCTGGCCGCATTTCAACCCCAGGGAGACAAGGCAAGATGGATTTGGGCATCAAGGGACGCAAGGCGCTGGTGTGCGCCTCGACACAGGGTCTGGGCTTGGCTTGCGCCACCTCGTTGGCGCTCGAAGGCTGCGAGGTGTTCATCAATGGTCTTCAGGCCGACAAGGTGCGGCCAGTGGCGAGCGGGCTCGCGCAGC
>JACCDX011634245.1_pt1 | contig 29153 bp, 33 predicted proteins | sample 7449681 | NCBI WGS metagenome assembly JACCDX01 (sample SAMN15323450, study PRJNA562643) | freshwater metagenome | isolation source: river surface water | place: USA:Blue River Watershed | collected 2017-08-18
ACTCCTTTATTCGAGAGTTCCAATAAGGTTTTAAGTCCTTTTCTGTTGAAGTTGATTCCTGATCCAATATCTGTGATGACTCTGTGGTTTGGATATTTTGATCGCATGTATTCAATCTGTCTCTGCATATCGTCTCTCTGTCGGACACTACTGACTCTGCAATAACAGAATCTTTGTTTTTCTTGAACGTCAGTTTTATCTTTTTCTTTGATATTTTTATTGATGAATCCGTCAACATCATATAGTCTATGTTTTCCAGGTGTTCTGATGACATTGATAAATCCACTGTTTTCCCATTCTCTGAGTGTGGTATGATGGACGCCAAGTAATTCTTGGGCTTTTCTTGTAGGAACATATGTTTTTTTGGACATAAATATTATTAAAAGTTATTTCTTAAATGACTTTATTTTTTGAATAAAGTAGAAAAACTAAGAAAAAAGAAGATAATAGAGAAACAGTTGGAGCCCTTAATTTGTTCTTTTGGAACTTGATCCTTTTGAACAAGTCCAAGTTGTCTTCTTTCAGGAACATCATAAGAGTGCCAAATCCAAGATCACTCTTGCGTCCGGAGTCATATAATTTTACCACGGCGTCTTCATCATAGTTCTCTTTAGTGGTTTGTTGACTGAATGCATGGCTGAGCTCTAGACCCTTGTCGATGTATCCGTTGGTTTCAGCAATGTTTTTGATTGCCCATATGATGATGGTCCACATGTCATAAGATTCTGCACGCCATATATTTAGTCCCATGACTACTTCTTCCAGAAGAGTAAAATCGATATCTTTTGTTTTGATGATAGTGGATTTAATGGAAAACACAGAATCTTTGACGGAGCTGCATTTTTTCTTTGCATCCAACTCTTGTTGTGCTATATTGGACAAAGTAGTTTCACCATGAGTATTTAAAGCTTCTCTGATTGATAGGGTGCGTATGTAGGATTTGTCGGTTGTGGTAATATATTTTGGGATCACTTCATCCTTATCTTCATCAACCTCGAAGATTTGTGTGACTTTCCAAGGATTTGTCTCTTCTGGCTTCTTACTACCATACATGAGCCAACCATTGCTCTTGATCACTGAAATATCATAGATGTCTTGAATAGAATTGATCACATCTAAGTTTGTCAATGTATGACTGTATTTCTCGATAAACTTATTGCGGATACACAATTGCACTTCCGCGGAACATACTATTTCAGGAACTATAATGTGAAGACCATCTTTGTATTTACCAGACTTGTCATCATATCTTGGCGGCTTTTCATAGACGTAAATAGTGTAGACCTTTTTGACGAAGTAATCGTGGAATATTAGGATGAAAGCTTCTATTATTGCAAGGATATCATCGTTGGTGTAAACATGTTTGTTCCTTCTTGTCTTAAAATCAAAGTCAATCAAGATAGGCTTCAAAGGTAATGGCTTCTCAACAATATCTAGACTTTCTGAGTTCTCAAAAGCATCGGTGTACATATTTAAGAAGACTTCTTTGTTGTTGTCGTCGGTAATAGCATATTTTCCACCAGAGAGACTATAATGAGTTGCAGCTTTAGCATCTTCGGTAACAAATTGACGCAGCTTAGCTTTGAAGGACATCTTTCCTTGGTAAGTGTAAGCTGAGAAATTCTTATATCTATTTTGCTTATTGACAAAACAGTTTGAAAAAATAGTGGTTTGGAAACTCTTTAAGTGCTGGCATATTGCAGCATTTCGTTCAAAGATACTTTTTGGTCATTATTGAGATCTTGTAGTGGGAATTTCTCTTGGATCCAGATTCTGGCACATTGGAGCTTTTCATTTTCTGAAATAGTTCCATCTTGATTGATGTCTACGGCACAAGCATTTTTGATTTCTTCTATAGTGATAAAGCCATCATGATCGGTGTCAACAAAATTAAAAAATTCAACAATCGCGGAAGTATCCATAATAATGTTTGAGAAATTTATCTTGCTTGATAATAAATCACGATGAGCATTCAAGCCTGGATGGTACTAGGTGTTTACGTACTTCTGTTGATCATCAGTTTTATTACTGCAATTGTAAAGAAGGCATTTAATGCTTCTTTCCTAGTTGGTTTTATTTTCAGTATTGGATTTGTGGCATTGATGACTTATGATACCGCTTGTTTGACTCATGGTACATGCGATGTATGGAGTTGGATCAGGTCGGTACTATGGATTATTTTCCCTGTAATTTTCTTGATCTTTTATTTATTTAGCCTTGGTCAAAAAAGCACAACAGAGACGGTTGAGAAAACTAATACTGTTGTGACGACGCCAGTGACAGTCACAACTACTACTACTGCTGCCAAATAGGAAAATATGGATTTTGTGTATATGATGATGTTGATGGGGGTGTATGACTTCAGTTTTTATGACTTCTTCTGTGTCACACGCTGAGGAGGTGTTGATGGAGTCATAGAAGATTTTGGTGGCTTTCCTCCAATTTCACGCTCAGTCTGTAGATTGTCAATCAGACGCTGGTAACACTCATCGTGGTTACCACTCGGACGCAAGTTGCTCCACATAGAGGATGTGTTTGTTGTACCGAATGACATTTTTGTGTTTGTGTTGAACTATTTTTTATTCTGAAAATATCATTTTTTCTTGATATTCTTTGGGTTTTTACGAATATATTTTCGTTTGGGTTTTCCACCAGCTACTCCAGCTGTTGTAGGGAGGTTATGTAATGCATTTTTCATGGCGTTACTTAGGACTATATTATTCTGTCTTGTTGATAGTAACTTGCTTGTTGCATTTACTGTTTCAGTGCCATTAGACTTTGATCGTAATCTGATATCAACAAGATAATTCATTTCTGTCGAAACTGCATTTGTTTTGACTTGTATTTCTTTGGATTTATCTTGGATAATAGGAGATGGAGATACTTTGTATTTATCATTCGCATATACGTTAGCAGTAAGATTATCCATCATTTGTTCTGATAAAGAATCATTTTCAATGTTTGTTTCTTTTAGTTTTGTAAATATACTAAAAGATTTGTCTTCTTCATCTGAGAACGTTCCACCACCTCTTTGTTTTGATCCTTTTTTCCTTCTTCCTCCCGTTGATGAATTTGTTGATGATTGTAATGAATTAAAAGGTGATACTGGTGTATATGATATGGATGATGTTTGTGTGAATTTGCTTACAAAAGTGAGATTTTCTAACTTTTTTTGATTTGCTACTAGAACATCCAATATTTTTTCTATTTGTGACAAATCACCAACAAATTGAAAATGCGAATAAAATGGAACACAATTATAATCATTCAATGGCACAATAATAAATTCATCACTTATATGTCCCAAACTTAATGTTTGTTTTCTAGATTCATTATTCAAAGATACAGCTATTGCAAAATATATCATTCCTTCGGCCATAAGTTTAAGGTAATTTGTTTCTTGTTTTGACAAATTATGTGTACGACCATTTAAAAACTCTATCAATGAGTTCCCGAATGTAATAATATCAGATATAGTTGCTGGAATAAATATTATTACGTTTCTTTTCAATAAATCCTCTAAATTTGTGTGTTTAATATATACTACAAGATTTAATTTATGTAAAAGGTCTGGGGTGTTATTCAAACACTCTTGTTGAGTCACTAAGAAAAATATATACATATTCATTGTTAACGTAATAAAGTCAGCTATGCACATAGGATATTTGCTATCTTTAAGAATAGTTGATTTCATATATTTATGATACTTTTTCATGACAAGCTCGTATGTTGGTTGTATATCTTCATCGACTAAATCATGTTTGAATGCTTCGCGATAAACAAAAGCATGTAATGGTTTATTTGTTAGAGAACCTTCATCAACAAATTTTTGGAAATGCATTCTACCATAGTCAATACACACAAGATCTTCACTAGGAATATCAAAGAGTATATTACCAAAATGTAGATCATTGTGTAACATACCTAATTCCAACCCAAGGTTTAGGATTGCATCACAAAGTCCAGGCATTTTTTCAATAACTTTGGTGGCTAATGCATGTTTTTTATTTGGTGTGAGCATGGATTCCATAATATTGACTAATGATACACCATTAATTGCGTTGGATATTGATAGGTAACATGGTTTATAAAACAATGCTTGTTTTCTTTTGATTGAACTTGTTTTAATAGCATTGATTTTGCTTTGTGGAATATAAAATGGACTTTTTTCATTTGTAAAGTCTGTAAGTTCTTCAAGTTTCCAATAATGTGAATTTCCATCAACAAATTTGTAAGATAATAAAGAGTCAATATATTGCATAAAATATTTACTACAATCATAATTAGTTGCCATTTTATTCAAAATCCATCCATTGATATTATCTATAATAATATGATCATTGTTTGGATGAAGGGGATAATTGACAGATTTTACAAATAAATTATATGCATAGCCTGGATGTTCATGAAGTTCAATTGGTAAGATAGTGTAGCTGCAATTTGCAGAGTTCACAACAAATTTTGAACTTGTTTTAGCGGATTTGATTCCAATAGTCATCAAGAAAACCCAAGCTGACAAAAAGGTGAATAATGCAGGAGGCGAGTACCAAGACATATAGTTTTGATTTTCAAACTTATTTTCTACAACTCTTTGCAATTCTTCATAAAATTCAGGAAAGACGCTAGGACTATTCTGAGTTTTATTGATCATTAGTTGAAGCTGTGTGTCATCTTGTTGTGAATAGACTTCTCGGAGGAAATCTTTGATTGCATCTATTTTTATTTCTTGGAATGTACCACCTTTTTGGATGCGACGGTTTTTGGCTGTGTTTTTAGTGATGACTTTGGAGGTGCTTTTGGTTTTTGGTTTGGCTTTTCTAGTTTCTGTTTTGGTGGGCATTTACTTTTTTGGGACATTTTTATACTTCCACCAGCTGCTATTGCTACATTTACAGACTTGCTTGGTTTAACTATTTCTTCTATTTGTGAAGTTTGTAGTCTACTTAGACCTAAACTATTAACTTTTCCTACTAAAGATGGCTCTGATTTGACCTTTGGTGCTTTTGAATTTTTATCAAGTTCAATGTTATTTTTCAATATAATATAATTTTCATCTTTTTCATAATCATATTGTACTATTTGTTTTACAGTATTTTTTGTAAGGTCTATATCATATGAAAGACTTCCAAATGATTCAATCTTATTAGAATTTATACCACCAGCTTGTTTTCGTGATTTACCGCCGGATATTCGAGGAGGAACTCCACCTGGTGGAGATGATGGAGATATACTCATTGGACTGATGGTCCTTTGTGAGCTGCTTATTGGAACTTGTACGGATTTTTTTGCGGTATTAGATTGCAATTTTGTAATGAATGGAAAGTATTGTTCAACTTGAACACTAGTTAGTTTTGATGTTATTTCTTCATTCATTTTAGGAAGTTTATCAACAAGATCTTTTGAGTTTCCAATATATTGAAAATGATGATAGAAATACTTTGAGCTTTCATTGTACAAGTTGATACTAAATTTATTTTCTTTCGATAGAAACCATGTAAAGTAAAAAAGTCCTTCAATCATATACTTCAAATATTCTGCATTAGGAGAACTTCCGAGTTTATCATATACCGCTTTATATTGATTGATACGGTCATCGATGGCTGTACTAAAAGTAATTGAAATGTCACGTGATAAAAGTTGACTTGGATTTGCATTAAATCTCACAAAGCTTTGTAATTGTATTATGATATCTCGATTATTTTGTTGAGTTATCAAATAGAAGACATACATATTACAAGCTAATGTAATCATATCGGTGATATGAAAGAAATATTCCAAGTTATTATTGATTCCAGTAGATTTCATATTCTCATCTCCTAATTTATCAATGATTGTACCTTGACCTTCATATTTTTGGAGTAAATAATTTAATTTAGGATCATCATCTATGCAAAGTTTTTTGAACTCTCGTTGTATAAATGTATTTAAATTTTTATTGTAAACTTCATCGGCATCTGCAAATCTTTGAAAATGCAAACGACCATAATCTATCATTACTAACTTTGAATCGTTGTCTTTATTAATCAAAATGTTTCCAAAATGAAGATCATTGTGTAACATTCCCCATTCTAGACCTAATTTTGTAAGTACATTTACCAACTCCATCATTTTTGTATTGACAATTGTATCGCAAAAACCCTTAAGATTTGGATTTTGTATATATGATTGTAGCAAATTATTCAAAGACATTCCGTGTACTGCAGTGCTAATGGACACATATACTTTATTAAAGTATGATGAACTATTAAGATTAAATGGTGAATCAAGACTACTAATATCCATCTGTGTGCTAAAATCCCAATACTTTCTGTCTTTTGTATAACCAACAAATGAATCAATATATTCCATTACATGATTTTTAATTCCAGGGATGAATGCATCTGTAAATTGATTTAAAATCCATCCATTTACATTGTCTAATAAAATGTGATCCGTGTTCTTGATTGGAAAATCAACTATTTTAACAAAAAATGATTTAAAGAGGTTTGTTCCTTGTAACATCACTGGCATTAGAGTAAAGCTGCAATTAGCTGAATTATTAACAAGCTGTCTATTAGATACTATGCCTTCACAACGTGCCGCAAATAATGTACACCAAAAAGCATTCTTTTTAAATTTATCTTGGTAAACTTTTCCAACATCTTGTATGAAACTATTATAATGTTCTAAATTTACGTATATCATAGTATTGATAAGGTCTTCTATAGAAGAAAAAGGTAACATTTCTGCCGGAGTTTTGATTGTTTTTAATAAAAGAGTGCGTAAATTATCTAAATTGCCACCTCGTTGTATTTTTCGTTTCATTGTACGTTTTTTTGTTGATGCTACTCTTTTTACGGTCTTTTTAGGTTTTGTAAGAGCCATTTTATTATTTAAGAGGTATATTATTACAATATGCAAAATGTTTCATCAATGTATGGTACAACGTTCTTTTGCACGTCGTTCGGTCATTTCAAGAGCTGCACCTGCGGCTGAACCAAAATCTGTATTTTTACCAAAAGTAAGCTTTGAGCCTTATTGGCGGGTTATTTTAAAATATTCAGGATGGACTGATAATAAGTTGGTTGCTGAATATGTCAAGGGTAGTATACCAAGTTTGCAATTTTCTAATGCTATGAGAATCGTTATGGTTGCTCAAAAAGAAGGTCAATCTATTGTTGTAACGGCAATTAGAGACCAAGCTGAAATATATTGTGACAACTTAAAGCGAAAAAAATTGGATGCTTTTTTAGAAGAAGCTTAAATAAAATAGCAAGATGAATTATAAATTTACGATAATAGATGCATTAGAAACCCTTCGTAAAAATGAACAAGCTGCCAATGAAATTTGGAAAGTTCGTGCTTATTCAAAAGCGATCAAGAGTATCAAAGAGTTTGACGGAGATATCACAAGTGTTGATGATGTAAAAGGATTAGATGGAATTGGAGCAAAAATACTAGCTAAGATCAAAGAAATTATAGATACTGGTAAATTAGCAGCTGCAGAGAAAATAAAGAATGAAGATACTGGACGTAATGCTTTGGTGGAGACTTTGATGCAAGTTTATGGGATTGGTCCAGCGAAAGCCAAAGATCTTGTGGACAATGTTGGCATTAAGAGTTTGGAGGAGTTAAAAATTAGAGGTGATGAAGTTTTGAACGATAAACAACTAATAGGATTAAAATATCATGCTGACTTTTTGGAGCGCATCCCAAGATCTGAGATGATAAAGCATGACTCATATATTCAAGAGGTTATCAATAAAGTAAATCCTAATTTGCAAGCTGTGATTACTGGAAGTTACAGACGTGGCGCAACTGATAGTGGAGATATTGATGTTTTGATCAGTTGGAAGAATGTTGGTACCGGTGGTACAAACAAGATAAAACTAAATTTCAAAAAGGATATTATTTCGGAGATCGTGGATATCATGACTCAAAATGGTTATATGAAAGATGTCCTGGCTATTGGAGAGAAAAAGTGTTTGGGAGTTTGCAAATTAAAAAGACATCGTATGAACAGACGTATCGATCTGTTATGGACACCTTCTGTTGAATTTCCATTCGCTCTGTTATATTTCACAGGATCACAAGAGTTTAATATCTTGATGCGTAATCACGCATTGACCAAAGGATATTCATTGAGTGAGCATGGTCTCAAGGAGGTTGCAAATGATAACACTATGGTTAATTGTAATTTACATACAGAGGAAGATGTATTTAGATTTTTGGAGTTGAAATATATCGCCCCTGAAATGCGCTCAAAGAATCTGATATTGGAGACTCTATAAACATATAAAGCTAATCTTTTATTTTTTTTGATGTCAAAATTAAAACTTTTGCTATTATTTTACTTATTTTACTTAATGGATAATCAATCTGAAGTAGACGTAGACTCGTTTGATTACAATTGGGAAACAACTTATAGTATATTTTATGTAGCAACAAATGACTCTTTGGTTGAGTCATAAAAGAAAAATTACCAATGACGAATAATAGCTTGCTCGTCATCCCAAGGATATATCACAACACCATTAAAGCTAGTTCTTGTTTTAAGTGTACTTGCGTACATGAAATACATTCGACGAATATAGTCATAAGCTGTATTGTATCTTTTCATTGCGATATGAATCAAGATCTTGTACATCATATCCATGGCTTCGTTCAAGACGCTGATATCTTCCAAAGGAGTTGAGAATCTAATTAAATTAAGAGTGTTGTTGATCAATCTAACCGCGCCTGCAACATCGTTTCTCAACAATTTCTTGTAAGCCCCTTTCATTCGGCATGCAAGAATAGCTGAGTTCACGTATGCAAGTTGTGGTGGCATTGTGGATAAAACATCAAAGACTTCAACAACATAGATTATTTCAAATTTTTCTCTTTAAGTCTTTAGACGTCTTTGCCGGATTTCTTGGTATTTAGCATCATACCACCAAAGGTGTGTTAACTTTTCTTTTTTCATTATATTAGCCCAAGATGACTCATATACTTGAATGTTGCTGATGATTTCATTTTTGACGGAACATTTATAAACTCGACAATAATCCAGAGCTTCAGTAGATGTTCTGGTTTGAGTGAGATTCATATAATCTGTATAATCAATAGCATGTTGAAGCGATTCAGTAACATATAAAGCATTTCTGAAACTGCAAACAACATAATGTACATGTTCAAAGTCGGTGACATATTTTGGTGGTTTTTTCATTTGGGGACAATTACCAGCATAACCTTCATCTGTGTATTCAACAATTAGTTCATCATAAATGTCATTAGTAATTTTGACTGTTACTGGTTCGTCAGAAATAGTGGGGTCTGTTGTTGATATATTATATTTGATGGATACTTTGATATCAGTAGGGGGTGGCGAAGCATGTTTGAATTTCAGTTCGATGCACATTTTATTGAGGTAATGTTTAAAAAACAAAGGTGTTGGATTGTAAAAGAATTTGATTTTATAATGTTCATTAGACTTTATGAATTGATTTGTTGATGAAATATGCAGACCATCAATATACAAATTAGCTGAAATCAAATATTCAATATTAGAAACATAAAATGATGTAATTTCAATTAATGGATCGATAAATGTATCATCATCTATGATCCATTCTTGGACTCGTGTATCTAATGTTTGAACTAGTTCGAGTATTTTAGCCATAAAAGCAAAAATGTGGAATTTATTTATATGCTTGATGGGTCGTGATGGCATAGACAATTAGGGAATCAAACTATTTGGGACATGAAAATGCGAATTAAATAAATTATGCGCTAGATACTATTTAAGGAACCAAATGAATTATGCGCTAGATGTTTTTAAGGACCAAATGAGTTATGCGCGGATACTATTTAAGGAACCAAATGAATTATGCGCCAGATACTATTTAAGGACCAAATGGATCATGTGCGGATACTATTTAAGGAACCAAATGAATTATGCGCTAGATACTATTTAAGGGACCAAATTAATTATGCGCGGATACTATTTAAGGGATCAAATGAATTATGCGCTAAATAATATTTAAGGGATCAAATGGATCATTTGCGATGACTATTTAAACAACATGATTGATTGTGCGCAATTACTATATGAATGCTCACAAATTTTAATATATTCTCACTGAAGCTACAAAAATTGCATTAGCCATATTTTAAAATACTACAACAGTCCGACAAAATGAAGCACAAATACAGTATCATGTGTATGTGCAATGCCAAGCCTGGGCAACTTTATCGATTCATGATAAATGAAGAGACACCATTTCAAAAAATGGTTGCTAGCTTGCGTAAAAGGTTGGGTGCCAAAGATTCACCAGTTATTACAGTGGTTTCTTCGAATACCACTGTGACCGATTTGTCAAAGTCTATATATGACTATGTTCAAGGGTGCGCTGTTTACAACAAGGTCCTTTTGATGGATATTATCATGGTCAACTTTAAAGAATATAATACGAATATTATAGAGAAAGATTGTTTTGATAGCATATTTCGGAAAGAAATAGTCAAACTGATTACTGTTGATATATTCGCCAACGTCTTGCAAAAAGCACAAGTGGCTAACATAGTTGAGCACATTTTTGCAAGAGTAACAAGGAAAAAGGATCTTGTAGATGTGTTTCAAATCAAACGAAAACGCAGAGAGATTTCTGGTAAACTCGATACATTATACATATTAAAAGATGATGCTAATGTGTTCTTTAGGTCTGCTAAAAGAGCTAAGCAGTATGTTGAGGAGTATTATTGAACTGTGTCTTTGTGTGTTTTTTTGTCATTGAGTTCCATTTTTTAATACATTACCCAATGTTCGAGAACGTTTGCCTAAATTTTGAGAAGTATTCGGATGTTCAACTAAAACATAAACTGATTGTTGTGACGATAGTTGTTCTTGAGAGCTTTTGAAAGAATTCTTAAAAGCATTGAAAGTACCATTTGTATTTGGTTGACTCACAAAGTCATATATTTTATCTCTAATAAAAGTCAATTCTGCACGAGAAAGATTTTCATGGTTTTTGGATGTATAAAATGCGATGAAGTCATCATACACACTATTTACTTTATTTAGTAAGTCTAATTCTTTTCTCAGTTGCGATATTGATGACTCCATATTATAAAATTAAGAAAAATACAATGTTTACTGGAAGCGGTCTAAGATCTCCATGAACCATTTTGAATAATATGACTGATATTTGTCTGAATGCATTTTCACAATATAGTCAACTAGTGTCTTTGTCTCGACAGCTTTTATTAATTGCTCTTTCGAATAATCAGGATGAAGCTTGATCAAACCTATGTAGAGTCCAAAGAGATTATACGCTTCTTCGTGAGTGTATAATTTATCAAAAAGGAATGTACGTAAACATGTCTCATCTTCTGGGAATTCATCAGACTTGATAGCTGTCTCCAGTAATTCAACAAGATCTTTAGCTGCCATTTTTAGTATTTTTATCATTTTATTTGGATATATCATCAATTTTTTAATCTGAGTCCGATTGTAGTAAATATGAATTATTCGCTAATTGTGAATGTTTGATGTCTCTAAAATATATATGTATAAACTCTTTTGTTTTGTCTTTACCAACTTTTGCTTGGTATTCACATAGAGACTCTGCAAAATACTCTTCGGATTTTAGCTTCCGACATAACAAAGACATCAATTTTGGAATCATATATTGACGTAGTTCCGTAAGATAATAATCATTTAAATTTTCAATAATTTTATCAATTGTCTTTTCTGCATTTTGTTTGTCTATATGAATCCAAATATATTTATCTTTTTCTGAATCAAAGTCTGTACCTATTTGTTTTATTGTAGTTTTCCAAGTATCTAATATATATTTTTTGATAGTTGACCAAATACATTTATTGGAATTGTCAAAGTATGATTGTTCTTTGCGTTTGGATCCATACATTTTGATATGATATTCTCTATTCAATTCATCAAATTGTAAAATAGGAGAAATATGATAGAATACCATTTCATATAATGAAGAAAATTGAGAAACATATTTATTAATTGTTTTTAAGATCTGTTGAATAAAATTTGATAGTTTTGAAGATTTTGAAAGAAATAAAAAGTCAATATGACTGAACCATTACCATTGACTAATGATGAAAAAGCAATTGTCAAAGAGTATTTACAAACATGCAAAGACTTTCATGAGGCTAAATATGATGGTGATCCGTTTGACTCAATTGAAATTACAAGCTATTTGTGCTATTGTCATTCAATAAAACGTAAAATGAAAGAGTTGTATGTGAAGGTGCCACAAATTATGAAAGACAAAAAGTTGGTACCATTACCAGAATATCCATATTGGTTATAATATATTGTTTTTTTATTTGATCCACTCAGCAGGTTGATACACTATTCTAGCATCGTCGCTAACCCTTTTTATACTTAAAAAATTTAAAGAAATAGTCGATATATGCACACAATTATTGATTTAGCGGCAAATAAAATAGTCTATAATGAAGATTCCTCATATATCACTTTTGTGAATGTTAATGATGGGAACATTTACAAAATAGATGATATATTGAGATCTTGTAGGTTTGTTGAAGATATTACGTTCCAAGGAGAACTGTCACATTTAAATATACCTGACGGCGCATATTATGTTACATGTTCATCTATGGGTTTGAAGAGTATTTTTGTACCCGATAATATTAAGTTTCTCATATGCAACTCTAATCAACTTGAAACTCTTGAAGTTCCTTGTGGAATAGAAGGAGTTATTTGTGAGAATAATAAAATAAGTAACATTAGGTTCCGTGGCGGTGATCCATATTCATTAAGGTGTTTAATTTTTTGTAATAATAATATTTCTAAATTTGATGCAAAACTTCCAAATACTTTGTATCAATTATATTGTGCTAATAACTTTGGATTAAGATTTAGGTATTTAGATTCAATATTAAAAAATGATGCAGAATTAATAATGGGAGATATTGATCAAGCAATATTCGCTGGAAAATTGAAGGATAATGAGAATTTAAGATGGAAATTATATGAGATGTGTCAAGATGGTCACGAATATGTTGCTTTGAAAGATTTACTAAAATAAATGATCAATAGATTTGAGAAAACTATGTTTTTGGTATTTGGTAGTAAAACATCTATCAGTCATGTTTGTCATGACGGAATGTAAAAAGTAATTTATATTATTTGGATTATACTTAAAGAAACTACAATTTGTAAGTTGACTAATTTCTTTTTCTTTGTCTGTCAATTCTGTGGTATCTTCGTCACAGATAATACCAAGCTTTATTACATAAACATAAATGTCTATTTGGTAGTTTAAAATGTTATAATTAATTGAAACAGTGTAAAACTTGCTGAGGACTTTGTGAAAAAAGTCAATTGATACAAGATCTTTATAACGTCTACTATTATTGCTTGTTCTTTCCATCTTTAGAATTTCAAGTTATTTTTTTCGTAGAGTTACTATTAGTTCAGCTTTTTTCATTCCACTATATTTTGGGTATAAAGAGATATGAACGACATTCCGTACATCATTTTCCTTTTGATTTCATTATTTAGGGTGGGTTAAACAATTGCAAAAATTGATAAAAGCATATTTGTTTTATTGTAACCATGTATACAATTACCAAGAAAAGAGAAGTTTCTGCTAAAACTGTCAGATATGATCTTAAATATACAGATGGTGAAAAAGTCTGTGCACTTGTTATTTCAAACCATGATCCTATTATTTTTGATTACAAATACAAACAATCTTTCTGTAGCAAGAAATGGACATTTAACTCTGGTTACCCATCATCAAAGACTTTTGACAAAGTCGAGAGAATGGATAAAATTGTATTAGCCTTGAATGATCAACAAGGAGAAAATATCTTACACATCAATGGTAACAAAAATGACAATCGCTTATGCAATTTGACTTTTGGAGATCTTGATTTTAAAAATGGAGTCAGACGTGATAAATTACCACCTTGTAAAGAGTTACAAGATTTAGGTATAACTGAGTTACCAAAATATGTCCGTTGGGATGGATCTGAGTTAAAGTTTGTCATCGAGACGCACCCAACATTAAAACAAGAACAAGCCGAAGGAAAACGTAAGAGAGCGATAATTAGTGGTACAAAGTCAGTTAAATTTACAATTCCTGAAAAGTATCAAGATATTCTCACCAAGTTACACGAATTGGATGTCAGATATAATCCAATGTTTGCTAAAAGGCATGAGTTGATGGAACAATACGATACTATTTGCAAAATCATTAAGTCTGATATGACAGGAGAGAATAATCAAGAAGTGATCGCTACATCAAGATATACACTGAGTTTCAACAAAGATTATGGCAAGGTTCCAGAAGGATGTGGTGTCAATCAAGAAGATATCCCAGAGTATTGTCACTATAAGCCAGCTACAGAAAATAGAGGAGATCAATTTATCATCAAAAATCATCCAGAACATCTTCGGCAAAATATTAAAGTTTGGACAACTACAAGTTCTATCAAGACATCTACTGCCACAAAATTTGAAATGATGCTTAAAGAATTAGAGAATCTTAAAGTATCAAACTAATTTAACAAAAGTTGAGGTAATTAGTGACTTATAAAGAAGTTAATTCAGATAAAATCTATAATAGTTTTTCTGCAGGTGCTTTGAATAATATGAAAGTTCATAAAATACCACAAAATAAAATAGAAGCAGTCAATGACGTTGAGAGAAAAGTCATAGAGAAAACAAAGTTTGATATTGTTGAGTTAGATTATGAGAAACTGCCTGATAAAATATTGACACCACGATTTCTAGCAGGCTTTGTGGATGGTGATGGTTCAATCTATGTAAAATCTGGGTCTGTGACCTGGGAAATAACGCAATGTAATCCTATGATTTTATTCTATATTCAAAAGCAATTTGGAGGAGCTTTGATAAAGAAGGAAAAAAATGGTAATCAAAGAGATCAATATAAATATTACATTCACGGTGACGGAGCTATTGAAATTTGCAAGTATGTATCTGAGTTTGTCATCATCGAGTATCATAAAATCAGACTTATTTTTGAATACTTGGACTACAAAGCAGAAAAAAATTCTATGAAAACAATGCAAACATTAGCTCTTATCAATTTGGAGGGTAAAGAAGGAAATGTTACCAAGCCGTATCAAAAAGTTAATTGGGAATATATTGCGGGGATGTTTGAAGCGGAAGGATGTTGTTATGCTAGGAAAAAAAAGAATGTTATGGTTGGCTATTTATCAATTACGCAGAAGGGAGATGATAAGTTGTTGAATGCAATTCTAGATTTTGTGGGGATGGGGATGGTCAAAGATGGTAGATATTTGGTTCAAGAGATTGGATCAATGAGACCATTTTTGAGGGAGATAGAAAGGTATATTGTGGGCAAATACAAACAAGCTGATTTATTCACAAAGTGTCTGGATCGCAAATATAAAAATCAAGAGGAGTTGGATCTATTTATTCAAGCCATAAAAGACGATAAGCATGTTGAATATAATGTGATTAATTACAATAATAATACCAAGTCCCAATCAGAACCGTCACAGATAAAAATCAAATTAAGATTTAAGAATTGAGCTATAAATATGTAATCGACTTATTCTCTTTGAAATGAGACTAATTGATCTAATACGTGAGAAGTTGGTATCATCGAAGGCGTACGAAGATGACAAGAACTATTACGATCGGGAACAAATATACGCTAGAATATTACTTTACGCGAATAGTCCAAATAGATTTTTCTATGACTTGGATATTTTACACGATGAGTTGTATAAGCTCAAAACATTCGTCTTTGATATTTTACAAGGCGACATTATAATACACATTGTAGTCTTAGGTTATTTTGATGAGAATTTTACACATTTTTGTGATGTGATCATTAAAAAAGAAGATTGTATTATTACATTTGAAAATGATCAAAGTATTCCGTGGGCTAAAATAGTTGAGATTTTCAAAGAGTATTTAGATGAAACTGATATAATAAATGTTTATGGACTTGATGATGTTGAGTTCGAGATAGAGAATGTAATTAAACACAAAAGATATTAATTACATGGTAAAAAAGATACGAGTAATGAATATAATTTAATGTTTAAGTACCAAACCTGAAAGGCATCACGTAAACTGGTTCTTCCCATGGATTATAACCATGTTTTAAGATTTGCAGTGTTGGTGGCTTGCACTCCCAATATCCGTAAAATGGCATTCTTTTAACAACTTTGAGTATGTCTCTAATGGTTGACTTAGGTTTCAATTGAATCGACCATTTCACAAAGTCTATTGTTTTTTCGAACTCTTCTGGCCAAGCTCTTTGATCAAAACTTGCATCATACAAGCGGATAGGATATTTTTCTGAGATAACTGCATTTAGCTCTTCATCAGTAAGATCCCTATAATTATCGTCATAGTTTAGGTTGTGATCATATTCATCTTTAATTAGAATTTTTGGATCTTTTAATGGGGCATTTGGATTATAATGCCAATTTATCCGTGAAATAACGCTGAAAGCTAGGTTATGATGCTTGTCGCCCATTGCAGCAAAAGTGTAGTAGTACAATTTCAATTTTTTAGTCTCTTTATATCCTTGAACTAATAGACATTTTTTTAAATGTCTATAAAAAGTAAATTCTACTTGGATTTTTAATCGAATTGTTCTGCAAATTTCCACAAGAAGCCTTTGAATGCTTCTTTTGTCATACATGCATTTTTAAGTGAAGCTCGTGAAATGCAACATTCTTTTAAAACATGTGCTATTGAGTCATATGTCTTGATAACTTTTTGAGTTTTAATATCAATTTGTTCTACTCTAGTCCCTTTTGGCATAGGCAAAGCTTGTAACTTTGATTGTGATAGATATTTGTTACGAAGCTCTTCAGAACAATCTTCAAAGTATGAAAAGTAATAGGAATTTCTAACTAAGTTACCTTTCTTAATAGCTTCACATATTGTTGTTTTTCTTTTAGAAGATATACTCGCAGCTGCCGCAGTAAGGGTTGTAAAGACATTCTCTATTTCTGTTTTTGTTTTGTTTATCATTGCAATATGCCGTGGTACTGATGAATGTGTATAATTAGTTGGTGGTAACTCATATTCTATTTCCTCAGCATTTCTATCAATAAAATGCCAACGGTAATTTCGGTATATAGTATGAACTGTTGCGGCATGTTTAACACCGAATTTGGACATTTCTGGAAATGCTCTAATAACATCCATGAGTCCATCGAATGTTTTAATTAGTTTTAAAGTATTCGGGTCATATTGTTGTACTTTGTTATTTCTTGTATTTGTTCGTGGTATCTTTAATGCACTAAAATCAACATTATCATCATCCTCACTTGAATTATTTTTCTCTTTATCGTCATCCTTGATGGGAATTTCAGTTATGTAAGCATCGTCGTCAGTTGTTTTTAGAGAAGGTGTTAAAACTTCATCATTTTTGATGAAATTTAGGATGTTGTCTTCAAGATTTTGTTCCAATTCTAAAATTTGTTTCTTGTCTTTGTTTTGGCTCAAAATTAATAGTGTTTGTCTTTTCAACTCTATCTCTTGACTTTTAATATCTAATTCTTTGTTCTGTAATTTTATTTTTTCTAACTCAATATATTGTTCAGCATTAAAACCTTGATAGTTGTCGATATTTCTTTTTATAATTTTGACGATACTGTTATACTCTTCTTTTGTTACAAGATAAGTCTCAGTAGATCGAACTTCGTTAATAATTTTATCTGTATACGCATAACAATGTATCTTTGGATGTTTTTTCAACATTTTTTCAAATAGCTTGTTTTGTTTACATTCAAATACCTCTTGAAATACGGAATTACCAAATTGCGTTTGAAGAGCTTTTTGACGTTCTTTAATATCATCTGAATATCCAAGTTTTAGAATAAACTTTGTATCATCAATATTTTTGATTTTGGATAGATAAATAACATCTTTGTTTGCAAGAGTCGATAGAAATACATTATGTCTGGCAAGCTCAATCTGATATTCGGCTATTTTTTTGTCTATTTCATTAGAGTCTTTTAATTCATATTTTCCTTGATGAAATATTTCTTTCGCTACTTTACAAATCCACTTTTGAAAAACTTTTGCTTCTTTTTTAGTTGATCTGTTTATGAGTTTATATAATCCAATTTCAGTTAAAAAGGTAACATTTTGCATTCCTCCAGGGGTGTATGTGCGGGTGACCACCTTTTCATCCTCTTCAAAATTTGCTAAAGTTTGACGTACATTTTTAATTCCTAAAATTTTTGCTATTTGATTAGCTTGAAAAAGTGGTTCCTCATTTGTCCCTTGAATATTGACCTCATAAGACTCGTCAGCGATTTTAAAAGCTTTTAAGATATTCATCTTATCTGAGGATGTACTGATTATATTAGAGTATACACTTTCTCTTTAAATCATTTTAATTTTGAAATTTTGTAAGTATATCTAAATATTTTTAAAGTGTAAATCTACACTATCAAACAAAAATAAAGAAAATCGATCGTCTAGTTGCTGTATGCCCTCGGTACTCTTAGGTTTCCCTAAAAGGATGGACTGTATCTTAAGCCAACTCAGATTTGTCGAATCATCATTGTTGACCCATACCCGTTCAGTCTCTGACGCCCTACCATGAACTGACTTAGTGTTCGAAGGTAGTAAGCATGCGGATTGCCCAATCCTCTCAATTTTTACCATACCCAAGTTTTTTCTCTTGGCCATCAATTCCTTTGATGAATTGACTTGGTATGAGAGGCTATAAGGGGTTTCCCGATCAACAAGGTATGTCGCAAGAATTATTATTCTCACTAGCAAGATGTCTTTTCCATTCTCATAATGGACCCTTGCTTTTTGGACCTGGCTCGATAATTTTGCTATTATCGATTTAAGCCCTCCCCAGAACTGGTTTGATTGGAAAATTCCAAAAACTTTCATTTTTGGCCGGAGCACACCTTAAGGAATCATAGAAGTTGACAAACTTCTCATCCCCAAACCCATCTGCTCTCTGAACCTTCACCTTTTCCTTTGTCTTGTGGAAGTAAGGTGCTTGGCTGCGGATTATCCAATCTAAGACGTTTTTACTATACCTCAGGTCATTACCCCAGGTTCTCAATATTTGTTTCCAAATACGAGTAGTAGTCTTAGTTTTAAGGAACTTCCCGACACTTTGAGTTTGTTGCCGCATGATTGCGACTAGCCAGTTATATACTAGGTTACGTTTAGACTGTTTACCCAATATGGTGACGCAACACCCATATTGGCAGCTGACTTTTAGGGACGGGATGACTATCCCTGACATCACCCGCAATACATTGTAATTTACACAAAAGATCTTAATTCGGGCGGATTGGTTGCTGACTGTGGCTGCAGTCAGAGTTAGTTGAAGAGTTGCATTGTCAATACGTGACATGTTGCAAGTGCCCGATGGTTGATGCTCCTCTGGCTTCAGAGCAAAGGAGTATACGTTGATACCAGCCTTTGGCACATTTTCATGATGTTGATAGGGCTGAACGAGGTTAAAGTAACGACCATCACGTTCGGAAAAGCGATCGTGGCCATTGAGTTGTAGCTTAGCCTTCACTACGGGGTTCTTGCCATCCTCGAAGGATACTGGCAGGAATACGGCGTTGGCACCACCAGCTGCTACACCAGGTACGGAGCCAGCGCTGGCATCACCTGGTACCAGTAGAGAGCCTAGGTTGCTGAAGGCAAAAGCGTTGGTGTATGACTTGTCGTAGTCATCGGTGAAGTTGAACCATTGCTTGCCGTAGTAGGTTGAATCGGCAGTGTCGCCGACTACGCTATCGGGCTGTACGACCCAAATTAGCTCCTTGCATGGGTGGTTAAAGTTCAGCTTAATTTTAGGTGCAGTCGTGGTAGTGGTCTCTTCGCCCGTGTACTGCAGTTGTTCAATAAGGTATTCATGTGATACTTGTGCAAAGCGCCTGCGCTCGTCGGTATCTAGGTAAATATAATCTACAAATAGAGAGCACTCATCGAAATCGCCAACAGTTACGGAGCCACTGGATGATTTCCAGTAGCATTCGGTCTTGTCGCGGAATTCGATGTTGACCTTTACTTCGTGGTATTGCAAGGCAATCAGAGGTAGAGCTAGACCAGCGTTGCGGTTGAACCAGAATTCCAGAGGAATGTACAGGATCTCGCTATCGGTACCGCTGGTAGTGGGAGTGGTCAGCTTGGGAATATTGCCGACCATGTTAGCATAGCCAACTTGGTGACCGGCAGTTTGAGTGAGTTCGTTCCAAATGTGGAGCCACGATTATACCCCACCTTTCGGTGTATTTTAAAGGGTCTAGACTATATCTTAAGCAGTTCTATAGAACCACCCACTAACATTTAGTCGTTGAACGCTACCCTATTAAAGGGCTTCGCTGCGGATTGTCCAATCTTAGACATTTTTACCATACCCAAGTTTTTCTCTTGGCCGCTGATCTCTTTCAAGATGAGCTTGGTAGTTTAAGCTTTAGGAGATCCCCGCAATTTGAAAGTGTTGCGAAGGCTTGTTAAAGCCGGCACTAGCATCTGCAGTTCTTTTTAATAATGTGCACTGCTAATATGTTTTTCTTCTAGGCTGCACAAGAAACCATAGAAGATAGATGCTTTTCACGACTTTGACTCTCAAAATCGCCATAGTTTTTGTCACGCTGATACTCTAAGATTTCCTCAGAGGCTAGACTATATCTTGAGTCGTCTTTTACAAGACAACCCGTTGTCATTTAGTCGTTGAACTCTACCCATTCAAGGGCTTAGCTGCGGATTGCCCAATCCTAAACGTTTTTACCATACCCAAGTTTTTCTCTTGGCCGCCAGTCTCTTTAGAGACCAGGTTGGTAGTTTAGGCTTTTAGGGGTTTCCCGCAATTTGACAACGTCGCGAGCATCGGGTGTTAACCCTTGCGCACTAGCACCTGTAGCATTTATTTTTGAGGTGGCGCTACTAAAGGGTTTTCTCTTAGGCAGCACATGCCATAAGAGCCTGGTACTTTTCAGCACTGAAGATTTGATCTTTAATGCGTTGACCACCAATTTCGATTTCAACTGACTTGAGTAGCACATGGCCGACCCAGTTGAGCCAGCGGAAGCTGCCGGAGCCTACAGTTACAGCTGGCAGTTTTACACGGAGGTACATGCGGTGGATCAGATCACCGTTACGGCTAACGGTGCAAGTAACTTTCTTGCCCCAAGTTGCTTGGCCATTGAAGGTTTGCTCAATGGATTCCATAGCAAAGTTGGTGTGACGACGATAGATGCAGGTATCTCTTGTACTTTCATACAAGCCCGGACTATATCTTAAGCTCTTTAAATAGAGCCCACCGACATTTAGTCTCTGAACAGCACACCTTGATAGGTGCTTGGCTGCGGATTGCCTATATATACGGACGATTTTTACCATACCAGAGTTTGTTGATCTCTGCCATGCACAAATTACTTCATGCATTTGGTACGTCATAAAGTTGACAAAATTCTGAAACAATTTGTTTGTGATTATCAATGATTTCAGGCAATAACTTACTTCCTTTTTGCAAGTTTTTTTGTTTGTTTAAAGGTTGAAAATTAGACCAATGAAAACATTCTGCAATGTCTTCTTCTTTGGACAAGTCATATGAAGCACATGGTACTACGTGATCATAATGCCAATAAGTACCATAGTTCTCCCATGACAAGTTACTATCTTTGCTAAACTGGAATTCAATCCACGACTTGAAGAAATCCAAACTACAAGACAATAAAGGCATCATACAGTTGCCGCTGCCAACAACACAAGCTTTAAATCGCGATCGGAGGTTACGTTTTATTCTAAAATGGATATCTTGTAAGCTTCTGTTTTTATGGTAGTTCTTATGATAGTCCATCAACTTGTCCTTATTTCGATCGTTCCAACTGGCTTGCGTTTCTTTTATTTTAGCATAATTTTTAACATAATACAACTGTTGTGAATGCCTTGCTTTGTCGTGGTTGTTCATATACCATTTTTGTGCAATGTCTTTCTTTTTTTCACTATTGTTAAGATAATATTCCTTATCTCGCACTTTTACTTTTTCCATGTTGTTCAGCCGATATTGCTTGTCAACTGATTTCTTACACTGCTTGCAACTAGGATATTTGCCATCATGTTTTGACTTATCATTGTTATATTCACTGAAAGGTTTCGCTGTAAGGCACTTACTACATACTTTCTCCATGTAGTATATATTCTGCAAGTCCTTATATTTGTCAACATATACATTTGCGTCTTTAAGGTGTTCCCGCAATTTGACGGTGTCGCGAGGGTTTTTGAAGCCCACACTAGCAACTACTTTTAATAGTCACTAAAGCCATTCGTTTAGGAGTCGTCAAAAACCTAAACTATCAACCTTGAAGAAGGTAATCTGCACTTGTACCCCACCTCTCGGTGTATTTTGAAGGGGTTGGAATACATCTTGAGCCGTCTTTTTAGAGACGACCTGTTGCCTTATACTCTCTGGACCTTCTTCTACTGTTTAGAAGCTTGGCTGCGGATTGTCTATGTATCTGAAAGATTTTTACCATACCCAAGTTTTCTCTTGGCCGCTAGTCTCTTGAAAGACCGCTTGGTACTTTCAGCTTTAAGAGGTTCCCGCAATTTGACAACATCGCGCAGCTTGGGTGTTAACCCTTGCGCACTAGCAACTGTGGTACTTTAAAAGACCACTAAAGGGTTTATCCTGTTGCTTTTCATCCCCATTAGATTAAGGATTGCCGGTTAGGTAGACATCTTGCTATAGCTATTCTCCGACTTTTCAGAAGGAGTTAGAATACACCTTAAGAGTTCTATATGATGGCTAATCATACCATTGAACCCCGACCTCCGTCTACTCGTTGTACGTTCTTCTTTTGCTCTTGCCATGATGAACAAAAGATGATTCGCTGCGGATTATCCAATCTCTAACGTTATTACCATGCCTATGGCTTTTTACCTAGGTATTGTAAAAGGTTGCCCATTTTACAAGTGGTAGTTAGAGCTCTAAGGATGTTCCCGCAATTTGAAGGTCTCGCGAGGGGGTTTTATCCTCCGCACTAGCAGGTTCTATGCTTTACAGCCCATATCTTTCACTGTTTTTCCGGTTATGGTATGATATGGAACCATAACGGGCAGCCTACTGTTGACGCCCAAGATATCAAGCGCCGTAAGCAACGAGTTGTAGTACACTTATACCCCACCTCTCGGTGTATTTAAAAGGGGTTGGAATACATCTTGAGCCGCTGTATAAAAGCGACCTGTTGCCTTATACTCTCTGGACCTTCTTCTATGGTTTAGAAGCTTGGCTGCGGATTGTCTATGTATCTAAGAGATTTTTACCATACCCAAGTTTTTCTCTTGGCCGCGCATCTTTTACAAGATACTCTTGGTACTCTTAGCTTTAAGAGGTTCCCGCAATTTGACAACATTGCGAGCATCGGGTGTTAACCCTTGCTCACTAGCAATTGTGGTGGGTATAGTTTTAATCATTGAGAAGTCCACTAAAGGGGTTATAGTACGGTTATCTTCTCGGTTATCCGTACTCCTATTGCTTTTCTGGCCAACTACGAAAAACATCGTTTAGCCGCCACCCATGTCGAGTCTTTAAAATAAGCGAAGAAAAAAAATCAGCCAAACGAACACATTAAACAGTCAAAAAGAAAAATTGAAAACTCTCTAATATATTTACGACTTTAATCGGCAAATTATCACTTTCCCTATATATCGGTAAAAGTTTATCGACTTTAATACGATGAAAAACCTTAAACAAAGAAACTATAATAAAACACTTTTAGGATGCTTACGTATTTTATATCATTCCGCTAAAAGTCGTGCAAAAACACGTTTGAAAAAAGGACGTTTTGAGGCAGGTCAGTGCACGATTACAATGAGAGATATATTCAACACTTGGAACAAACAAAAAGGCAAATGTTATTACTCCGGGCTTCCAATGAATTATGAATCACACGAATGGCGTTTATCTCTTGAACGTCTTGATCCATCAAAGGGATATTTGCCAAATAATATTGTATTATGTTGTCTAGAATTTAATACGATAATCCAATGGTCTCCTGAGAAAGTTGATGAAATGGTAGAGATTGTCAACAAAAATATAAAAGAAAATCACGTGGATTTTAATTTCAAGTTTACCAAAAAATCAGTAGATGAAGGATTTGAAGAAGAGCATATTGATGATGAAATATTTTATAGATGCAAAGATTGTGATCATCAATACCCAATATTCAAGCTTTATAAATTACACAAAAAGGGCTGTCCTAAGTGTAGAGAAATCAATAAGTCGAAAATTGATGCACCTCGCTTGATGAAAGGTCGAATAGATGTAGCTAAACTTTCTACAAAGTTGAGGAAAACCAAAAATATTAAAAGACAAGATTATTCTATCGATATCGATTTCAACTTTCTAGTCGACTTATTCAACAAACAAAAAGGTCTATGTGCTTACAGTGGAATCCCCTTACAGTTCAATTCAAAACAAAATTGGTGTATCTCTATAGAACGCATAGATGTTCAACGTGGGTATACAAAAGATAATGTATGTCTTATCTGTCGCGAGTTCAATACTATGGATCAAACTATCAAATTAAAAGATGGATCTTATAATTCTTCTGGAATGAGTAAAGAGAAGTTTAATATATTTTTAGAGAGTGTCAAAATCAAAAAAGGACTAATCAAAGACAGTGAAATTGTCCCAAAAAAAGAGTTTGTAAAAGCTGTTTATACTCCTAAAGAAATAAATAAATATCGAGATTTACGAGCAAGAAAATTCCGAGTTTACAACAATTCTGTTCCATATATTCCAAGAGTTCAAGATAAAACAAGAAAAGTTGACTTCTATCTACTTACAAGTCCTTCTGGCAAAAAGTTTATTGGAGCTTCATGGTGGAAATCTCCGATTTACAGGTCTATTGCAACTTATCTCAGAAAACGGTATTTCAAACATCTCAACAAAGAAGTTGAAAAATATCCATCAACAGAAGACTATAAAATAAAAATACTTAAAACCACTTCAAACATCAATACTAATAAAATTTTAGAAGATCTTATCAAAAAATATAAAACACATGCTCCATATGGATTAAATGTCAATCCTAAGAGAAAACTTAGCGAAGAAACAAAAAAGAAAATATCAGAGACTCTCATTGGCAATACTGTAAGATATGATCATAATGGTAAATTATTACCACAATACATGAAATATGTGGATCATGAAGATCGTAAAGGCTATGCTATCATTAGTCATAAAATGATTGGAAGTCAGCGGAAAAAAGAATATGTCTCAAAAGCTTTGACATTAGACGAAAAATATGACATGTGTTACAGAGACCTTATGTTACTAAATCATGGAATATATCCTGAAAATTATCGTGTGAAAGAGCCAAGGCCACGCAAGAATCCATAAAAACTAAACTATACACACCTACAAATTCGATACTATATCATATACTTTTTCTGCTGTGAAACAAAAAAACTAATATTGTTGTATGGTCTACATTCTCTTATGGTGCCTTTTTATATATCGAATATCTCTGTCATTCAGATCTGGGAATAAAGTGTATATTTCTTCGCTTGGTATTAATCTATATAGTTTTTTTCTATATTTTACAAAAGCATTTAAATCATAATCTGATGGTATCTTCAACAAATCTTCTAATATTAAGAAAGGTTCTCCAACATCCAAATACGGTCTCCATATTATTTTGAAACCATAAAAGTTGTATCCATTATCATGTTTTGTATATGCTCCAAAGACATAGTCTTCTGTCTGGATATCATACCAAATATTCCAAGTATATCGATAGGTTTTTATTCTATGTTTCATTATCGAATTAACATCATTTCGTAACATGTACATTGGTTCACCATCATAGTCTTCATGACATTTTAGAGTTCCATATTCGTCTAGATCGATATCATACATCTCTTGAAATTTATAGAGCGGAACTTTTATTAAAGTTGTATCTCGTAAATAGACGTAATTGTATGCATATTCCATGTAAATTAATATAGTTGTTTTGTCTGTCTTCTTTTTTCTTACAAATCCGCCTCTTGATTCTATGATGTTTTTGAGAGTTTCATTTTCAAAACCTGAGAAAACAACATGTAAACCTTTCAAATCCATTTTAAATCAATTCTAAATTCTTGTGGTTATATTCAATTTTTATTAGGACAATTAAAACTCAAATGTACGATAGCACAAATAATATTGGAAGCTCAAATGAATTATGTTTGCGATATTGTAAAAACGATAAGTTTCGTTGTTTTAAGCCTGAATACTTTAGTTTTCTTTTTGCGCACTATTCTCTTACTTCTTAATACCATTAGTCTCTAGGATTTTTAGATAAATAGAAAAATAAATGAACAAGTGGTTAGCAATCTTTTTTATATATTTGGGATCTTGTTGCTATACAATAGCTTCATTTTACCATTTGTCTTTTGGAAAGAATTGGACATTTATAAAAGCATATCTATTAGCTCTGACTTTTGTTTGCATTGAATATGTTTTTAATGTGATTGGGAATAAAAATGCCAACAAGTACATAACTGTGTTCCAAATTATGATTTTGATAATTGCATTTGATTTGATTAATTTGTATATTATCAATGCATTTATCTTGAAAAACAAAATTGACTATGTCAGAGATGGTTTTAGTCTTCTGTTGATTACAATTGCTATACTGATTTCTTCTAATGTAAGAGCAGCTAATCCGGAGTAGTATCCATTTCATTTTCTGATTCCCCACCAACTTCCATTGGGTCATAATCTATCGTAACAAACTCCCCTGGAATACCATCAAACACTTTTTTAATTTTCTCTAATGAAGTTTCAAAGAACTCTCTTTTTTTACTTATTCGATATTTTGCTAAAAATCTATGGGCTTGTTTTTCGGAGTCTTTCATGTTATCAACTTTTTTAGTGTAAATAACTTTGAATGGCGTTGGTACTCCTGTGGTATGTAATTCTTTTGATCTTCGGTTGACATCTATGCTAAGACCTATTTTATATATTCCTGGCATTGAATCATTGGCAAAACAATAGATGTAGCCCGACATGATTCAATATATGTTTCCAAGCTTATTTCATTTTTTGTCAGCATTTTTGTCTTTCTCTTGAGGTGGTACGTATGCTTTGGCACTTTCTAGTAAACCGCGCTATTGTAATTATTTTAGTTTTGCTTCTAGACGTGGACTCATATGTTTCTTGTTGTCTTTGTCCATTTACCATATTTTAGAAAAAATACTTCGATAGTAACAAACATGATTTAAGGGAATTTAGGATTCTTATACCTATATGTTATGAACACAAAGAAAACATTGGATACTCACTATACAAGTAAAGTAGACGAGTATCGACGCTATCAAACTGAATTAGCACAGCTAAAAGAGGATGACTCTTCTGATGTGCATGTTAAAAAACAAATTGAAGAACTAGAGCAAAAATATGAGGACGAATTGGACTTTTATGTCAATAATGCCTCAATTTTATATAATTATTACAACATTGTTGAAAACAACAATGATCATCAAGTAATTTCAAATGTGAATGAGAAACAAGGCATTTTAAAGTTTTTCATAAATGAGGTAAAAACCGAAGATGTAGGCAAAAGAAAAACATTAGACAAGGCTAGTCTATTAGAAAAATACATTGCTCAGACATCTAGTAATTATGTAAAACCTCTGCAATCACAAGATGATACTAATTGTCCCAATTGTGGGTCTTGCAATAGAGTTACTATTACAAATGATAGTATCATATGTTGTAATAATTGTAACCATGTAGAGCATATTATTGTAGATCATGAAAAACCTAGTTATAAAGAAGCTCCTCGTGAAGTCACATATTTTGCCTATCGAAGAATTAATCATCTTAATGAATGGATTAGTCAGGTGCAAGGTAAAGAGACAACAGATATTCCAGAAGAGGTTTATGATAAGATTTTGTTAGAAATCAAAAAACAACGCATTACTAACATGGCAACATTGACAACAAAACATATTCGTTCAATTTTGAAGAAATTGAAATTGACAAAATATTATGAACATATTCCGCATATCGTTCATAAATTAAATGGATTACCTATCCCCAATTTTGAACCTGAATTAGAAGAAAAACTGCGTACTATGTTTAAAATTATTCAACCGTTATTTTTGAAATATGCTCCTCCCTCTCGAAAGAACTTTTTGAGTTATTCATATATTCTTTTTAAGTTTTTACAACTACTGGGTAGAGATGAATTTTTATCAAACTTTAATCTTTTAAAAAATAGAGAAAAGTTGCATGAACAAGATCAAGTTTGGTCAAAAATATGCAATGAACTTGGATGGGATTTTATAAGATCTATTTAGTATTTTTTATAGGTTTATTTGATCTAATAATAAACTATATTGAGCTGTCTCAAAATAGACATATGTGAAGAAAATATTGAACTTCTAAAAATGTCTCCTTGCCTTTTAATACAAGTTGCAAAAAAACACTATTATATTACAAAAGTATGGCTAATTGTAATAAATAAATCATAATGTATCTTGCTATACGTGAATCATATAAGGCAATCATGTATTTCATGTTTCAATTACAACAATGTATGTTTTACGTGAAAGTTCAAAGATTCTGCGTGTTTTTCATGTATATGAAGATGCATATGATCGATTAAAATACATTGAAAATTGCAAAACTACCGATGATGTTGAACTGTACTACTTGGATCCACTAAAAATACAGGAATCATCTGACTATATTGGGGAGTGCATCACTCATAGTCGTGGAATTGAAAGATTAAAAGAACAAATAAGTGAAAATATCAGAATGCTTCAAAAATATGTAGATTCAATGTGAGAAAGAATGTATCAGCAAGAAGGCTCCAACTGTTTCTCTATTATCTCCTTTTTTCTTAGTTTTTCTACTTTATTCAAAAAATAAAGTCATTTAAGAAATAACTTTTAATAATTTTTATGTCCAAAAAAACATATGTCCCTACAAGAAAAGCCCAAGAATTACTTGGCGTCCATCATACCACTCTCAGAGAATGGGAAAACAGTGGATTTATCAATGTCATTAGAACACCTGGAAAACATAGACTCTATGATGTCGAGGGATTCATCAATAAAAATATCAAAGAAAAAGATAAAACTGATATTCAAGAAAAACAAAGAATCTGTTATTGCAGAGTCAGTAGTGTCGGAC